>Ga0073928_10001689_pt1 | contig 41121 bp, 43 predicted proteins | sample PaiPotPPA55metaG_FD_76969 | JGI IMG/M metagenome (GOLD analysis project Ga0073928, IMG submission 76969) | Iron sulfur acid spring bacterial and archeal communities from Banff, Canada, to study Microbial Dark Matter (Phase II) - Paint Pots PPA... ... | reverse complement strand
TCCATCAAGCTCCAAAACCACCAGCGGTGCCAACCGAGGTCTGGATCAACAAGCCGCTCAATTCAAATGAAAATACTCACTAAATTCCATGAACACTGGTCTCAAACTCGTTGACACGCGCCGTGCGGAAATGATCCGACGCTACACTCATCTTCGACCTGATTTTATGCAGGCGGAACTTGAAAAAGCGCCGGATTTCGGTCCGAAAATTGCTGTGTTCGACCCAATTGACCCTCGTACCGAAGTTACGGCATGATGTAAATAGTTTTAATTCAACGACTCCGGGGTCGTCTAATTGGTAGGACACCAGCCTTTGGAGCTGGTTATCATGGTTCGAGTCCATGCCCCGGAGCCACTGTTTTCCCTATCCTGTTTCTCGGCTAAGCAGAGCGGCCCGCCGTAACTGCCGCCGAACCCATCTTTGCGCGGGTCTGCGCGACGATCGCAAGAAACCTCCGAGCATTCTCAACAATCAACTCCGCGTTGCCCGACTTCAAGTGATCCGGGTGCACCAATTCCCCGCCGATTCCCAGCGCCGCCGCGCCCGCTTCCAGGAACTCAGCTGCGGTGTTCAAATTCACCCCACCGGTCGGCACCAGCGGAATACCCGGCAGCGGCCCCTTCAGCGCCTTGATATATTTCGCTCCGCCAACCTGCCCGCACGGGAAAACTTTCACGAAATCCGCTCCCGCTTCCCACGCGGTAATCACTTCGGTCGGAGTCAATGCGCCGGCCATGATCAACTTCCCTTTCCGCACGGCCAGCGCCACGGTTTCCGACTTAAATCCTGGGCTCACCAAAAATTGGGCGCCGGCGTCGAGACATTGCTGCGCCACATCCGCATTGAGTACCGTCCCCGCGCCGACCAGCAACTCCGAAGCCGCGTGCTTCGCCAGTTCGCGAATCACATCGATGGCTCCGGGCACCGTCATGGTGATCTCCACGATCGGAATGCCACCCTTGCAAACGCTCTCCGCCGCAATTCGCGCCTCCGCCGAGGACGAGGCCCGCACCACCGGCACGATACCGATTTGCAGGATGCGATCGCGAACCGCCTGCTTTTCCATTGAGAACGCCTTTCCGCTAAGAAAATCCCCGTCAGCGCGCGATCCGCGCCCCCACACCCTTCATCACTTGCAGCACATCTTCAAGTGTCGCCATGGAAGTATCTCCCGGGGTGGTCATCGCCAGCGCCCCGTGCGCCGCCCCACATTCCACCGCCCATTGCGCGTCGCGGTCCGTCAGAAACCCGTAAATGAGTCCCGAAGCAAACGAATCGCCGCCACCCACACGGTCGAAAATCTCCAGGCTCTCCCGATTCTTGGCCTGAAAGAATTTTCCTTCGTAATAGCACACCGCGCCCCAATCGTTCTGCGTCGCGGTCTTCGCCTTCCGCAAGGTCGTCGCCACGACTTGAAACGGATAATCCTTCACGACCTTCTCGATCATCTGCTGGAAGCCTTCCACGCCGAACGTCGAGTGGTGCTCGTCCATGCCCGGCACTTCATAGCCAAGTGCCGCCGAGAAGTCCTCTTCGTTGCCGAGCATCACATCCACAAACGGCGCCACCCGCCGGTTCACTTCCTGCGCCTGCTTCTTGCCACCCAGCGATTTCCATAGTGAGGCTCGGTAGTTCAGATCGTAAGAAACGATCGCGCCGTGACGCCTCGCCGCCTGCATCGCTTCCGCCGCAACCTCCGGAGTCGTAGGGGAGAGCGCGCAGAAAATTCCGCCGGTATGCAGCCACCGCGCTCCGTGTTTTCCAAAGATCTCATCCCAGTCGAAATCGCCGGGCTTCAACTGAGAAACCGCGGTATGTCCGCGGTCGTAGGACCCCGCGGCCGCCCGCACCCCAAAGCCGCGTTCCGTAAAATTCAGCCCATTGCGCGTCCCGCGTCCAACGCCATCGTGCGGCAGCCAGCGAACGTACGTTTGATCGACGCCACCTTGATACAGCATGTCCTGCAACAACCGCCCCACCGGATCGTCGGCAAACGCCGTAACGATTGCCGTGTCCATGCCGAAGCATCGCTTCAACCCACGCGCGACGTTGTATTCCCCACCGCCTTCACACACCTCGAAACTGCGCGCGGTCGCAATCCGTCGATCCCCCGGATCGAAGCGAACCATCACCTCGCCCAGACTAACCAGGTCCCATCGGCAATTTTGTTTCGGCTTAACAGTCAGCGGCATCGTCTTTTTTGCTCATCAAATTGGCACACTTCAAAGCGCCTACACTCTCCGCGCTTTCTCTGTGCGCTCTGCGTCTCAGCGGTAAATTCTTTCTTTGATTTTCACTTCGCTCACAGCGAAACGCCGCGCTTCCAAGGGATAAAATCATCCTGCTTCAAAATCTCCGCCTTAGTCTGATCCTCTCCGCTCGCCACTCGAATGACCCGTTCCAAAATCGCTTCACCCATCTTCACGATGGTCGTCTCACCTGCAATGATCGGCCCGGTGTCGATATCAATGATGTCCGGCATGCGTCGAGCAAGCTCCGAATTCGTAGAAATCTTCACCACCGGCGCAATCGGATTTCCCGTAGGCGTGCCCAACCCAGTCGTAAACAGAACGACATTCGCCCCGGCGCCGACCTGCGCGCTGACGCACTCCACATCGCTACCCGGTGTGCACAGCAGATTTAACCCCGGCTCCCTCGAATACTCCGGATAGTCAAGCACACCCGTCACCGGGGACGTTCCGCCCTTCTTAGCGGCCCCGGCGGATTTCATCGCGTCCGTCAGCAAACCGTCGCGAACATTACCCGGCGAAGGATTCATCTCAAAGCTGGCATGAACGGCCTTCGCACGAGCCACATAGTCTCGCATCAGCTGCATGAACCGCTCGCCAACGTCCTTATGCACGCTTCGATTGATCAACTGCTGTTCCACTCCGCAAAGCTCCGGAAATTCCGACAAAATGCCGCGCCCGCCAAGCCCCGCAAGGATATCGGCGGTGTGCCCAATGGCCGGATTCGCCGAAATTCCAGAGAAGCCATCCGAGCCACCGCATTTCAATCCAATGCAAAGACGCGAAAGCGGCGCAGGGGCTCTCTCGGCTTGGTCGGCTTCGACGAGTCCCACGAAGGTCTCGCGTATAGCTTTCGAAAGCATCGTGGACTCCTCGCCGATCTGCTGCTGCTCGAAAACCAGCAGCGGCTTGGAAAAATTGGGATTGCGTCGCTTGATCTCGTCCAGCAGAGTCGGTATCTGAGCGTTCTGGCAGCCCAGACTGAGAATCGTGGCTCCGGCGACGTTGGGATGATGAATGTAGCCCGCCAGAAGGCCGCAAAGGTTCCTGGTGTCTTCGCGCGTTCCCCCACACCCTTGCTCATGCGCCAGAAACTTGATGCCGTCAATGTTCCGGAAAACCTTCGGCGCCGTCGAAACGCCCTTGTCTTGGACGAACTGAAAGTTCTTAACCTCTTCGGCTTTCCCCTCGCGATACAGCCGCACAAGCTCCGCGACCTGACGCCGGTAAATCTGCGGCAGCGCGAATCCCAGCTCTTCCTCGAACGCCTGCTTCAGAACGCCAAGATTCCTGTTTTCGCAGAACACCAGTGGAATTACCAGCCAGTAGTTTCGCGTGCCAACCTGCCCGTCCGCGCGCGGGTACCCCAAAAATGTGCGCTCGCGCCAGGCAGAAACGTCCGGCGGTGTCCAGCGAACGGTCTCCGCGCTGGAATGAAAATCGGAGGCGGCATGTCGTATATTGCGCGTCGAGAGCAGATCGCCCCGACGGATCGGCACGGTAGCCATGCCCACCAGACCGCCATACATGATGACTTGATCCCCAGGCTGGAGATCCCGCGTGACGAATTTTTGTTTGGCGGGAATATCCGAAAGCAGCGAATACGTATCGCTGGAAAAAGGAATCAGCTCACCTTTTCGTAGTGGGGTCAGCGCGACAAGAACGTTGTCTTTCGGATCCAGTTGTAAAACACTATTTTGCATACTCTGATTTTCTGATATCGACAGATTCCGCGCAACGTGGCGCTTCTACCCAGCGTCGCATGCACGCCTCGCGCAACACTTCTTCAACTTCTGTTTCAGCTTGATCTCAAACTCCTCGACTATAGGAACCGCCCGCCAAGGTGTCAAACCGCTAGAACTGACGACAAGATTCAGTTAAATGGAAGCTTCGCGCTCATGCGATATTCCCGACAATTGAGCCTCGGACTATTTTCCCTGCTGCAACACGACAATCGTATCGATTGGCTCGCGGCCCTCTTTCGGCAACCTCAGCAACAGGCCCCCACTTAGAGGCTTTAGCTCCAGCGGTGCATTCGACCCGAACAGATGCGCTCCCGTGACTCCCGGCAACTCGGGCAGCGCCAGGTATTCGTCCTTCCAATCCAGAACATGCACAAAGATATCCCGCCCTTTTTGCGTCGAGACACCCCAGCTTCGGGGCGTAATGGGCCCGCCGCGCGTGCCGTAAATCGTGTCGCCGTTTTTCTGCAGCCATTCGCCAATGGCGTGCAGCCGCTCGACAAACTCCGGTTGCACTTTTCCCGTAGGCATCGGCCCGATGTTCAGAAGAAAATTCGCGTTGGAACCAGCGGCGCGCACCAGATAGTGAATTAGCTCCGGCACGCTCTTGAATTTTTTGTCGCTCGCGTTATATCCCCAAGCTCCGTTAACGGTCTCGCAGGTTTCCAGCGGCAACGTACTGATCGACGTTTGATTGAATCCCGCCGTATTGGCTCCCGGCAAGTCTTTCTCGAACATCTGGAAGTCTTCTCCGTCAAAAGGCGCGTGATGATGGTTGCTGCCGATCAATGCGGCAGGCTGGAGCTTGTGAATCAGCGAATAGGTTCGCTGCAATTGCCAATCCGCGTCGGGCTTATCCCACATGCCATCGAACCAGATTCCCGCGACGTCGCCGTAGTTCGTCAGCAACTCGGCGAGCTGCGCGTCCATGATGTCTAGATAGCGCCGGAAGTCGCCGCTGGCTGGACGACCCGCGGAATGTCCCGTGCGCCCAAGGGGAAAATAATCCGGATTGTGCCAATCCAGCTGCGAATGATAGAAAAACAGCTTGATTCCCTGCTTGCGGCATTCCTCCGCCAATTGTCTTAGCGGGTCCTTCCCGTAAGGCGTCGCATCCACGATATTCCACTTGTTCTGCTGTGTGGCAAACATCGCGAATCCATCGTGATGCTTGCTCGTTATGGTGATGTATTTCATGCCCGCGGCCTTCGCCAGCGAAACAATGTCCGCGGTGCTGAACTCCGTAGGATTAAACTGCGGCGCGAACTTTTCGTATTCCGTGATTGGAATCTTCTCGTTCTCCATCACCCATTCGCCGCGGCCCGGAACGCTATACACGCCCCAATGAACGAACATTCCGAACTTAGCGTCCTGAAACCACAGTCGCGCCTTAAGGTTGGACTCCGAAGGCTGATAACCCTGGCCAACCGCCGCGGAACTCCAGAACACGGCCGCCAAGAAAATCAACGCTACCCCTGCAGTTCTTCGCTTCATCAAATTCCCCTTCACGGAATCGGATTCTAGTAGCACAGGCACTCTTGCCTGTGTCTCCTTCAACTTCTCGCCCCCGTATCCGCGAGGGCATGCGCTGGTCATCGAAAATTCCCTCCAACTCCACTATTTCTCCAATTCAAATACTTTCTCCATCACCTGCCAACGCTCCACAGGACTCGCGTTAGGCAGTGGATTCTGAAACCGCCCCATAAGTTCCTCCCACTCGCGCACCTTCGGATTCGCCAAATCCATCTTCGCCTTTTTCGTAAACGAAAACTCCGAGTCCACTTCCATAATCATGAACATCCGCGTCCCAAGCAAATAAATCTCCATGTCGACCACACCCGCGTCCTTCAAACTTTTGGTGACCTCGGGCCACACTTTTTCGTGGTAGCGCTTGTACTCCGCGATAAGCGCAGGGTCTTCCTTCAAATCTAGCGTCAGGCAAAACCTTCCGTGACGTTCCTTCACACCATTCATTTTGGCTTCACTCCGTGCTCCGTCTCACCGCTCTAGCTCAACGCGCGATCCAGATGAACGTATCCGCCGTCGACAAACAAATGCTGGCCAGTAACATGGCTTGCCTGCCCTGAGATCAAAAACAACACCGTCGCTGCAATCTCTTCCGGCGCGGTCATGCGCCCACCCAGCGGAATCTTTGCGGTAATTTCGCGCAGCTTCTCCTCAGGATTCGGGAACGTGCTGAGCCATTGCTGATACAGCGGCGTCATCACCTCCGCGGGCAAGACGGCATTCACCCGAATCCCGTACGGCAGCAACTCCACAGCCCATTCCCGCGTGAGCCCCAGAATCGCACCTTTCGCGGCGACGTACCCCGACGTCCCGCCCTGTCCGGTGACCGCCGTTTTCGAAGCGATGTTCACGATGCAACCGCCCGACCTTTTTAGCGCCGCCACGCCATAATGAGCGAGGTTGTAATAATGCAAAAGATTTCCCTCAAGCGATTCGACAAATTCTTCGGGACTCCCGTGCTCCAGCCCCACTCGATCGTTTATGCCCGCGTTGTTCACCAACGCATCCAGTCGCCCAAAATCCTGCAGCGTCTGCTCCACAGCCAGCAAACAGTCCTGAGCCGACGCCAGGTCAGCCGGAATGAATCCAACTTTTTTCCCCGAACCCGCCACCTCCGATTGCAGTTGCCGTCCAGCGTCGACATCCCGATCCGCGATGACGGGCACAGCTTCCTCGTCGGCGCACCCGCGCACAATGGCCGCGCCGATCCCCTTCGCCCCACCTGTGACCAAGACAACTTTGCCCTTAATCTGCAAGTCCATTCGTGTGCGCCTTTAAATCGTAAAATCGACTCGCGTTTTCACCGAAAATCTTCTCCCGAGCGCCGGGCGCGTTGCGATCCACATAGCCCTCAACGATCTGTCTCACTTGCTCGTAGCTCCCAGCCAAAAGGCACACCGGCCAATCCGACCCAAACATCAATCGGTCCACCCCAAACGCCTCGAACACGACATCGAGATACGCATCGAAATCCGCTGGCGTCCAGCCGCGCCAATCCGCTTCGGTCAACAATCCCGACAACTTGCAATGCACGTTCGGGTTGCGAGCGATGCTACCAATCCGCGCAGCCCACGCGGAAATGCTCTTCGTTTTGATCTCCGGTTTCGCCAAATGATCGACTACAAATCGTTGCCCGGGAAATCGACCGGCAAGTTCAATCGCCGCGGGAAGCTGCTTCGGATAAATAAGAATGTCATACGCAAATCCAAATTCCCGCAAGCGAGAAATCCCGCGCATGAACTCTGGCCGCAGCATGAAATCATCGTCCGGTTCCGACTGGACGACATGACGAAACCCGCACAATTTCCTGTACTGCGAAAAAAATCGTAACCGCTCCTCAATCCGCGCCGAAGCAAGGTCGGTCCACCCTACGACTCCGGCAACGCCCCGCGCGCGTTCGGCAAGATCGAGCAAAAACAAAGTTTCTTCTTCCGATTGATCGGCCTGCACCGCAATGGAAGCATCGATCCCGTTGGCATCTAGTTCAGAAGCCAAATCTTCCGGCAGGAAATCGCGCTTCAACAGACCCATGCTCTCGTCAATCCAGGCGTGCCGCGCAGGATCATACCTCCAGAAGTGCTGATGCGAGTCGATGTTCATGAAAACTCAAGACCAAAGAAGCGCCAGAAAGCCGCATCAAGATAGCTAACCTCTGCTCAAGCTCGATCAAGAAAATGAACTTCGTTGACACCGCGCAAATGCGCCGCCGCGCTCTCGGCGGTAATATCCCGCTGAGGATTGCCGAGCATTTCATAACCAACCATGAACTTTTGCACCGTGGCGGAGCGCAAAAGCGGCGGAAAATAGTGCGCGTGAAAGTGCCACTCCGGATGGGACTTGCCACCCGTCGGCTGCTGGTGGAATCCCATCGTATACGGAAACGCGGTGGTGAACAGATTGTCGTAGCGGATGGTCAAACTCCTCATCATGGCCGCGAGATCGTTGCGCTCCGCATCGGTAAAATCGAGGAAGCTCCCCGCGTGCCGGCGGCTCAGAATCATCGTCTCGAACGGCCACACCGCCCAGTACGGAACCAGCGCCACAAAACTTTCATTCTCCGAAACGATGCGTTCCCGGTCGTTTTGCTCGATCATCAAATAAGAGCAGAGCAGGCATTTCTGTTGCTTCTCAAGATATTCGTTTTGCGCCGCAAGTTCACGCGCGGGCTGATTGGGAATCGTCTCGTTCGCCCAGATCTGGCAGTGCGGATGCGGATTGCTCGCCCCCATCAACGCGCCGCGATTTTCGAAGATTTGAACGTGCTGGATCCAAGGGATCTCACCAAGGCCGCGATACTGCTCGGTCCAAACATCGATGACTGCGCGGACTTCCTCGGGCTGCATGCGCGGAATGGTCAGGTCGTGCCGCGGCGAAAAACAGACCACGCGACACATACCACGCTCGCTGCGAGCAACGATCAGGCCTTCTTGATCGACCTCGAATGCCGGCGCGTCGGGCAACAACGCCGGATAGTCATTGTTGAAAACATAAGTGCCCGCGTAAGCCGGGTTCCGCGATCCGCCCGCTCGCGCATTCCCGGGGCAAAGATAGCACTCGGGATCATATTCGACGTGTTGCGAAGCCGTCGTACTCGCGACCTGCCCCAGCCACGGACGCTCCGTGCGATGTGGCGACACCAGCACCCACTCACGCAACAGCGGATTCCATCGGCGGTGTGGCGCGTTCGTTTCCTCTCGAATGGTCATTGGTTTGGTTACTTCATTCTTCTGGACAGAGATCGCCTATAAAACGCCTGTAAATCACCTATAAATCGGACGTCGCCACCGGGCCGGCACCCTCGGCAGGCCTACAAATATAGATCTGAGGCACCAACCCCGTCTCTCGCTGGTACGCCTTCCCCAACTTCTCCTTGAATTCCCCTGCGTGCCGCGCGTCCACGAGGTTGATGGTCGCGCCGCCAAATCCTCCACCGGTCATGCGCGCCCCAAACACGCCTTTTTGTTGATACGCCAGGTCCACCATCAAATCCAGTTCTCGGCAGCTGACCTCATACAAATCGCGCAAGCTGCGGTGCGATTCCGCCATCCGCTTCCCAAACCGCTCGATATCGCCGGCCTCCAACGCCTCCGCGCTGTCCAGAACCCTCGCATTCTCGGTGACAATGTGCAGCGCACGCTTGTAAATCACCTCCGTGAGCAGCCCGCGATGATGCTCCAACTGCTCCAGGCTAACGTCGCGAAGCGCTCGAATTCCCGGAAGCACCGCTGCCAACCGGCGAACCGCCTCTTCGCAATCCGCCCGCCGCCGGTTGTATTCGCTCGAAGCCAGTTCGTGCTTGACCATCGTGTTGCTGATCACCAGCTTCACGGAATCGGGAATCGCCAGCGATTGGAAGCTCAGCGAGCGGCAATCCAGCAGCAGCGCATGATCCTTCTGTCCGTGTAGAGAAACAAATTGATCCATGATGCCCACGCGCGCCCCGACGAATTCGTTTTCCGCCTTCTGGCACAGCCGTGCCAATTGCAGACGATCCGGCCTGCCGCCGGAACTTTCCGCCAGCGCCAGCGCCGTGGCAACCTCGATGGCCGCCGAAGAACTCAACCCCGCGCCCATCGGAACTTCGCTCTCAATGAAAAGATTGGCGCCGCGAAGGCGAAAACCTGCTTTCTCCAGTTCCAGCGCAACCCCGATAGGATAATCACTCCACGACTTCGTGGGAGAAATCGCCGTGGAACTTACATCCGCCTCCGCTCCAGCGGAAAATTCCTCTGAGTAAATGCTAAGTTTGCGGTCCTCGCGCGAACCCACGGCCACCCAGCAATAAAATTCGATGGCGGCGGGCATGGCGAAGCCGTCGTTATAGTCGGTGTGCTCGCCGATCAGATTGACCCGGCCTGGAGCACGATAAACCCGCGGCGTCCCCTCAAATCGAGCGCGATAGCGCTCGGCTATGTTCGAAATTCGTGTCATGGACTCTTGTTCCAGCAAAAGCCGAATTAGCTGGAAGCCGGGCTTCCCGCTGTCTCCTTATTTAGTGGCCAGATGATTCTGACGAATGCGACCTCTGTGGTACGACCCGCATCCCACGCCTTCCCAGCCAAAGCGGCACCGGACCAGTCGCAAGTAAATCAACTCCCCACCTGAACCAGGGGAATGGACATTCGCTCCTCGAAACGGCCGGCCACTTAAGGGTTGCGGATAGCGGGAAGAATCGACGAACTTACCATAAGCGGTCAGGATGAACCCAAGCGGGGAAACCAAAATTCCAGTTGGCGCCAGAATGTCGATTCCCATGAGTTTTTCTACCAGAAAATCAGATTCAAAAAAAGCGTACCGCCGGTCTCGATCGTCGCGAGAGATACTGGCCTGTCGCACCAGGCGTATCGTTTCTTCCCGGTCATGCTCGGTGCGCTCCGTTCGTCGGCCCCGTCCTGACCAGCGGTTAAGCGGTTCACCTGGGGCGATGCAGGGAGGGTACCTGACCACGCACCGCGCCGCAAGACCCTCGCGTTTCCATTTCTGGCCACGGTGCCGCGCCATACTTGTGGGATGATGTCGCTCGTACGGAGGTTTCATGTCTAGAGCGAACGCTACCCGGCGGGATTTCCTGAAGCTGGCAGGAGCCGGCTTTGCAGGCACCGCGCTGAGTGCCGCCGCATCCAGTTACGCCCGAATTGCCGGTGCCAACGATCGCGTCGGGGTCGGCATCGTCGGCTTCTCCGACCGCTTCCGAAACAGTTTGGCTCCCTCATTTCTAAAATCCGCGGGCGAACTTAATTTTGAGTTTGTGGCGCTATCCGATATTTGGAACCGCAGGCGGGACGAAGGCGCCGCATTCGTCGCGAAGCTAACCAATAAGCAGGTCGCCCTGGCGCGCAACAACGAAGAACTCTACGACAACAAAGACGTGCAAGCGGTGATCATTGCAACCGCGGACTTCCAGCATGCCACTCACGGCGTCGACGCAATCCGCGCGGGGCGCGACGCGTACATCGAAAAGCCGCTGGCCAACGTCATGGAAGACGCCAGGGCCATCCGCGCCGCCGTGAAAGGCACCGACCGCATCGTGGCCATCGGGACCCAGCGGCGAAGTTCTCCGGTCTATCAGCGCGCGCACGAATTCATGAATTCCGGCCAATTTGGCGACATCGTTTCCGTCGAGATGACCTTCAATGTGAACCAGCCAGGCCGCTGGCGACGCCCCAAACTTGTGTCCCAGCTACGGGAACCCGACACGGACTGGAAAAGGTTTCTGATCAACAGACCTGTTGAGCCTTTCGACCCTCGAAAATACGTGGAATTCCGCCTGTTCTGGCCATTCTCCTCGGGAATTCCGGATCAATGGATGGTCCATCGGATCGACACGGTTCATTGGTTCACCGGATTACCTCGCCCGCGAAGCGTCGTTGCCAACGGCGGCATCTATCGCTGGCACGACGGCAGAAAAAATTGGGACACCATGACCGCGGTCTTTGACTACGGCCCACTCGACGATCCTTCCAAAGGATTTCAGGTAGTCTACTCATCACGCATGACCAACTCGGCAGGCGGCGTGAAAGAACTCTATTTCTCCAACGGCGGCACCCTGGATCTCGACAAGGAACAGGTTACCCCAGCGGGCGGACTGTCCGAGGAGTTCGCGAAAGAGATGGATGTGAAGCCAAATCTTCTGCCGCCCCTGTCGCTGGCACTACCCGCTCCGGCAACGACGGCCGCCGCCAACACCGGCCCGGACGAAGCTACCGCGGCCAACGTCCGAAACTGGATGGAATGCGTGCAATCCAGAAAGAAGCCGAACGCCGACATCGAAGCGGGCTATAGCCATTCGATAGCCCTGTGCATGACCATCGCCGCGATCCAGACCGGCCAACGCGTGACTTTCGATGACACCAAGCAGGACGTTGTCGTCGGGGCTTCAACAGGCCATCTGCACCCTCAGCACGGCGGCTCCCGCGTCGATCCACCGAACGGATCGCGCTGACCTATGCGATGCCTTCTAAACGAACGTGCCGTGAGAACGACGCGGGCGGGCTTTAGAGTCTGTGTGAGAACTCCGGTTTTCGTCAGGGCACGGCTTCAGCCGTGCCGTAACTGAAGCCGAATCAACAAGGCTTTAGCCGCTGAGGGCCTCTTCTCTCAGTTCTCACACAGACTCTTTAGCCCGTCCCTGCGCGGAAGGGCGCGAAGGGACTCGTTGTAAGCTTACTGTAGGCGCTGGGCTTTAGCCCGGCTCCCGAACAACGCTACCTATGTCTACCCACATCGGCCTTATCGGCGGCGGAAACATCACCGAAACCCACGCGCGCGCAGCCCGCGCAATTCCATCGGTCAACATCGCCGCCATCTACGGACCAAACACCGCAAATGTCGAGCGCCTGTGCCGCGAACACGGAGGATCTCCCTACCAAGATTTTGCGACATTTCTCGCCCATCGGCCGATGGACCTCGTCATGATCGGAAGCCCCTCCGGACTCCACGCCAAGGAAGGCATCGCCGCCGCTCAGCGCGGCCTTCATCTGCTCACCGAAAAGCCCATCGATATCACCGCAGCCCGCGCCGACGCGCTCATCGAAGCCGCGAAACAATCACACGTAAAGCTAGGGGTCATCTTTCAAGATCGCGTCAAACCCGACATCCAGCGGCTAAAAAAGTGGATCGACCAAGGCTTGCTGGGCAAAATCTTGTTCGTAGACGCACGCGTGAAGTGGTACCGCCCGCCCGAATACTATGGCAAATCAAAATGGCGTGGGACGCTGGAGTTGGACGGCGGCGGCGCTCTCATGAACCAGGGCGTGCACACCGTCGATCTGCTGCTGTGGTTGCTCGGCGACGTGACCCGCGTCCAGGCGCGCACCGCCACCGCTTTGCACCCCATCGAATCCGAAGATACCGCGCTCGCCATCCTCGAATTCGCCAGCGGCGCGCTCGGCACATTACAAGCCACCACCGCTGCGTATCCAGGCTATCCGCGCCGCGTCGAAATTACGGGCTCGGAAGGCACCGTGATTCTCGAGCATGATCGCATCATCGCCGCCGATCTTCGCAATCCTCCCCCAGACCTGGGGTTTAACGCGCCGGTGGACACCAATCTGAGCGCATCCTCCGCCGCGGTAACGGATGTTCGCGGCCACCAGGCCATTCTTGAGGATTTCCTCCGCGCCATCGAACTCGACGGGATACCACTCTGCGACGGTTCGCAAGGACGCAAGAGCGTCGCGCTGGTGGAAGCTGTCTATCGAGCCGCGCGTCAACCGGGCGGAAGCGTCGTGCTGTGAACGGAGCCCCGCCTCTTGACAAACTGCTTTCCGGTGAAGATTCTTGTGCCGCCGTGGCCGCTGTCGGCCCGCATTTTTTCGTGTCTCCAGGTTAAGCGCTTAAGGAGGAGTCATGTCGCTCAGTCGTAGGCAACTCTGTCGGATGTTGCCAGCCGCTATGTTGCCGGTTACCGCCATCGCTGAAGATTTATCGGCACAAGACGCTTCCCTGCCGTCAGCTACTTGGACCTTCGATCAATTGCCGGTCGAGGCCACGAAGGATGGCCAGTTTCGCGCCGTTCTGAAAGGCAAGCTGGCCACCGGCGAATCTTTGGAGACCCATGAAACCACGCTGCCACCGGGCGGCATGCCTCATCCCGCGCACCATCACGTCCACTCCGAAATGTGGCTGATCCGCGAAGGCACCGTGGAGTTAACCATCAATGGCGCGACTCACCGCCTGGGGCCGGGCGGCGTCGGATTTGTGCGCTCGAATGACGAGCACGGCATCAAGAACGTGGGCACAACGCCCGCGACCTACTTCGTCGTGGCTGTCGGCCCCGGAGCGGTTTCCTGAAGGAGAGATCATGCAAAACTCTTGGAAAATCGCGGCGCTGTTCACACTTGCGGCGCTCTCGATGGCCTCGGGTGGCCGGGCTCAATCCAGTTACGACCTGAAGTCGCCCGACAAGCGCATCGAAGTGCGCATCCGCACCGCTCAAGGTGTGCGCTACGACGTGGTTCTGAACGGCAGAGCGATCCTCGAGAACTGTTCCCTTTCCATCGACGTAGACCATAAGACATTTGGTAAGGACGCGGCGAAGCTTCTCCATTCCAAAGAACGCGGCCACGATGAAGTCCTTGAGCCGGTCGTGCGCCAGAAATTCGCAAAGATTCGCGACCACTACAACGAAGTTCACCTCGAGATGGACGGCGGCTACGGCGTCACCTTTCGCGCCTACAACGAAGGCGTGGCCTACCGGCTGGAGACTTCCCTTCCCCAGCAAGAAGTGAAGATTTACGGCGAGGAAATGAACCTGAACTTTTCACAGAATGACATTGTCTTTTATCCGCAAGAAGACAGCTTCATGTCCCACAACGAGAGAAAATATTTGCCGCAACATTTGTCGGAGATCCTGCCGGCGTTCATAGCGACGCTGCCCGCTGTCGTCGATGTGGGACAAGGCGCAAAGGTCGCGGTCGCCGAGTCGGATGTGGAGGAATATCCGGGCCTGTGGCTGCGGGGAACCGGCGGAACGGCGCTCGCCGCAACGTTTCCGCCTTACCCGCTGAAGGAGAAACAAGAGAACGAGCTCGACGTCCGCGTCATTGAGGCGGCCGACTACATCGCCGTCACCAAAGGGACGCGCACATATCCGTGGCGCGTGCTGGGAATCGTCGACAAAGATACGGACTTGCTGACCAATCAGATTGTGTGGCTGCTGGAAAAGCCCTCGCAGGTTGCGGACACGTCGTGGATCAAACCAGGCAAAGTCGCGTGGGACTGGTGGGCTGCCAACAATGTCTACGGCGTTGACTTCAAAGCTGGCATCAACACCGCGACGTACAAGTACTACATCGACTTTGCGTCGAAGTATTCGATCCCCTACATCATTCTGGATGCCGGCTGGTACAAGGCTGGAAATATTCTGGAGGTCGTTCCGGAGATCAACATGGAAGAGTTAGCTGCCTACGCGCAGCAGAAAAATGTCGGCCTCATTCTATGGGTGGCGTGGAAGACGTTGGACAACCAGCTCGAGCCGGCGCTGGATCAGTACGCGAAATGGGGGGTGAAAGGAATCAAGGTCGATTTCATGCAGCGCAGCGACCAACCGCTGATCACCTACTATCACAAAGTGTGCCGCGAGGCCGCGAAACGAAAAATCCTCGTCGATTTTCACGGCGATCAGAAACCGGCGACGATGATGCGCACTTGGCCCAACCTGATCAACACCGAAGGCGTGCGCGGCATGGAATGGGACAAGTGGAGCGCGGAGACCGACCCCAAGCACAGCACCACTCTACCCTTCACGCGGATGTTTCTGGGCCCCATGGACTATACGCCAGGTGCCATGCTGAACGCGCAAAAAGCCAGCTTTGCCGCAATCCACGACCGTCCAATGAGCCTCGGCACTCGTTGCCAGCAGTTGGCGATGTATGTCATCTACGACGCCCCGTTGCAAATGCTGTCCGACAGCCCGTCGAATTACTTGCGCGAACCGGAGGCGATGGAATTTCTCGCGCCGGTGCCGACGACTTGGGACGACACGCGTCCGCTGAGCGGCAAAATCTCCGACTACGTGGTGGTGGCTCGCCGGAGCGGCCGCGACTGGTACGTCGGAGCGATGACCGACTGGACGCTGCGCGAATTGGAGATCGACTTTTCCTTCCTCCCGGATGGCAACTTCCAGATGCAGTCGTACGAGGACGGCGTAAACGCCGACCGCATGGCCAGCGATTACAAAATGACCAAAACGCAAGTGAACAAGACCACTAAGTTAAAGGTCAAACTGGCGCCCGGAGGCGGCTGGGCAGCGAGAATCGTTCCGTAGAATCGCCTAAAGCAGCACCGACGCTCCGGTCTGGGCTCTCTGTCTGGGCACCCCCTCGGCCGAAACCATGCGGCCGATAATTCGTTATTGATCCGTCTCCCGCGTTGGTGCAGTCTAGTCCGCCAAACCATTGAACAACACAACTCCAGGAGCATTTGATTCCGGATCGCACGTGCCCAGCAGACGGTGGGGCATCGCGCTCCTGTTGGGTTTCGGCGTGCTGGTCAACTATTTCGACCGCGTCAATCTTTCCGTCTCGCAAAAAGCGCTGACCGATACCTTCGGAATCTCCGCCGTCACGTTCGGCTATTTGTCGAGCTTCTACAATTGGCCCTACGCCGCCCTACAACTTCCCTGTGGGCTCCTGCTGGACCGCTTTGGCGTGCGCCGCGTAGGCCGCATCAGCACAATCATCTGGAGCATCGCGTCCTTCGCCGCCGCAGTGGCCACCAGGATTGAAGCGCTGTTCGCCGCGCGATTCCTATTGGGCATCGGCGAGGCTCCCACATTTCCCGCGAACGCAAAAGCGGTCGGCTACTGGTTCCCGCAACAAGAACGAAGCCTGGCGACCGCGATGTTCGACTCCGCCGCAAAATTTGCGCCAGGTGTTGGAGTTCCAATCATCGGCATTTTCCTTCTGCACTTCGGTTGGCGCTGGAGCTTCACGGCCACAGGTATCGTCAGCGTCCTCTATTTCGCCTTGTTCTATGCGTTCTACCGGAACCCCAGCGAAGACAAGGCCCTTAGCGCTGCCGAGCGCGAGTTCATTGCCAAAGGCGGAGCGCAGCCCGAAGATCAAGCCCGCGCAGCGAAAGGCGCGCCGCTCTGGTATTTGCTGAAGCAGCCCAAGGTATGGGGGCTGGCTCTGGGATTCGGCTCGTACAACTACACTTTTTACCTGTTACTCGCCTGGCTGCCTTCCTACCTTTCTTCCGCGTTGCACATTGACCTGTTTCACTCCGTCCTGTATGCGAGCGTGCCCTGGTTATTCGCGGGAGTTGTGGATCTGGCCGTGGGAGGCCTGCTGGTGGACACCCTGATCCAGCGTGGCTGGAATCCAGTTCGCGTTCGCCAAGTTGTCCTGGTCGGCGGAACGGCTTTGGGACTAGGGATTTTCGGGACAACGCAATCTGTCACACCCTTTGCCGCGGTCTTCTGGATCAGCATTTCGATCGGAGGACTATCCGCGGCCTCGCCGGTCGGGTGGTCAATTCCATCTTTGATCGCGCCTCGGGAAAGTGTCGGAACCCTGGGCGGAATCCTGAATTTGGCGAACCAAATCGCGGGCATCGCCGCTCCCATCATCACCGGATATATTCTGCACGCTACGCATTCGTTTTCATGGGCGTTTGGTGCCGCGGCCGCGTTTTTGATGATTGGGATTGCGGGCTATGTTTTCCTGCTGGGCAGAATCGAGGCGATCCCGGAACCAGCGTAAGCTCTAGGGCGCGTCTCGCTACGTTAACTGTAAGGCTCTCTCCTCTTTTGTCGCGAGTGTTCATTCTAAAGAGAATTAAATACTTATCTTTGTTCTTCGAATCCCGAATAGTCTCTGGATAGATGTGGAACCCATCGTTCAAGATCCGCTGACACATCCATAGCAGTTTGATATCACATCACCGAAAGGCTCGCCCGCCTTGGCTTCAACCTTGATGACCATGCGTTTTGCGCCCTCACTGCAGATGACGACGAGGTGCGTCTAGGGTAGGAGGCGGGGCTTCTGCGCCGAGAGCCGTATGAACCTACTTGTGGAAAATTGAAATATTCACCGGGCGCTTACGGATCCAAATCGGAAACAGCGGCTTCCGAGTTTCCGACTATTTTGAACTCTGGGTACATGATGAAGTCATATTTACTACGCAGGTTCACGCCGGCGTCGAGCTGAATCGGCCTCGATTGAATGTATCGCAGCCGCAGGTACTTGGCGATTGTCAAGAGATGAATCTGCATTTCGACACGGGCAAAAAGCGCTCCGATGCAGTTCCGCGGGCCTGCGGAAAAAGGGATCGTCGCCAGTCGATGTAGATGTTTTGAATTGTCAGGTTGAAAGCGATCTGGATTGAAGCGGTCTGGCTCCTCCCATACATCGGGATGCCGCTGGATGAAGTAGGGTGGAACATAGATTTCAGTTCCGGCCGGAACGAAATACTCGCCGAGATGATCATCATGCAGCGCTTTGCGGTTCAACAGCCAACCAGCTGGATATAGACGCATGGTTTCGTCGATGATTTGTCGGGTATAGAGAAACCTGGGCAGATCATCGAACTCAGAAAAGGTCGTCAGGTCGTTGAGCTCGTTAGACAGCCTTTGTTCGACTTCCGAGTGCTGGGAGATCAGATACCAGGTCCAGTTCAGAGTGCTCGCCGTGGTCTCGTGACCCGCGACGATCAGCGTGAGAATCTCGTCGAGCAGTTGGCGGTCCTGCATTAATTCGCCGCTCTGCGGGTCGCGCGCCTGCATGAGTATGCCCAAAGCGCCAGTGGACGTCGCCGGATCCTTTCGTCTTCGATCGATGACTTGAAGAATAATCTTCCCTAAAGTCCGGAACGAGCGTGCAAATGCCATGTCGCGCGCCTTTTCTTGGGAGAGGAGATCGAAATGGAAACCTACCTGCTCGTAATCGTCGTCCAAAATGAAGCGGAGCACAACCTCCAGGGCCATGCCGCTGACGTCGTGCGTAATATTGACACTTTCGTTTCTCCGGGCCGCCGTTTGCCATTTCCTGAGGAGTCGCGAATTGACGGCCGTAATCAGTTTAGCCAAGGCCTTGATTGATTCATGATTGAATGCTGGTTGTATCATTCGTCGCTGCCGCTTCCAGAGTTCCCCCTCGCTCACCATGAGGCCATCACCAAGGAGCAGGGCAACGCGTCCGGTCAGCTGACCTTTTACGTAGTTCTGCCAGTTCTCAACGAGCACATGGTAGGCAAACTCGACGTCCCTGATCACATATGCGCTGGTCCCATACACGGAGGCCTTATAGATGTCACCGAAGATTCTGAACTGACGACTCATCCAAACCAGGAGGTCGTCAGTGGTTTCGTATTTTTCTTGGGGGCCGGGCGGTATGCGTCCGTGTTTGGCTTCCATATCTGCTCACTTCTGCCCCATAGTATGCGCTTAACGAATTTAACCGGGATTCCCATTTTGACTTTCTGGCCGACCGGTAACGTACACCTATCCCCGCCAGTCTGCAATGTTTCAGCCAGGCTCTTGAGTGCAGAGCCGTTCGGGCGGTTACGGGAAGATGGCCGTCGCCGAGGACTTGCTTCTCACATCCGGGTGTACCTCCTCTGTGTGTTGGCGCTCCAAAGGAAAGTACACCCTCTTTTTCTGCCGAAAATTCGAATTTACAGACGAGAATTTACGTCACCTTGGCTGTGTCAGGACCGGCAGGAGAAAAGTGGCTCGCGCGTGTGAAATCCAGGTTAGCTGCGGGGCGGGTCGTTGGTTGCGAGGGGCTTGGGTTGGGCCAGGGCGCGGGTTGCGCCTGTGGAGATGCCGCCGTCTATCAATAGCGTTTGGCCGGTGATGTAGCGGCTGGATTCGGCGGCCAGGAAGACGACTGCCGACTCGAGATCGCTTGGTTGGCCTGGACGCTTCACCGGAATGCGGTCGGAGATGTAGGCGACCCACTCTTTATCTTCATAGAGGATTTTGTTTTGTTCGGTGCGAAACCAGCCTGGGGCCAGGCAATTTACAGTGATTCCGTATCTGCCCCAGTCGTCGGCCAGGCTCATGGTGAGTTGCTTGATGCCGCCGCGGCTGGCGCCGTAGGGGCCTAGCCCGGCGAATCCGGAGACACTCGTGACGGAACCGACGTTGATGATGCGGCCGTAGCCGCGAGCGATCATGCCGCGCGCGATCGCCTGGGCGACGAAGAAACTGCCGCGCAAGTTGGTGTCGAGGATCAGGTTCCAGTCGTCCCAGGTGACGTCGAGGGCGGGTTTGCGTACGTTGCAGCCGGCATTGTTGACGAGGATGTCTAGGTGGCCGAAGGCGGCCTCTGCGTCCGCAGCCATTTTCTGGATGCTGGCGTAGTCGCGAACGTCTAGTTCGAGGGAAATCACGCGGCGACCCAGGGCGGTCATTTCTTTTTCAAAGGGCAGCAGGTGATCGCGGTGGCGGCTGGTCAGGACGAGATCCGCGCCAGCTTTCGCCAGGGCGCGTGCGAAAATCTGGCCCAGGCCGCGGCTGGTGCCTGTGACGACGGCTACCTTGCCGGTGAGACCAAAGAGTTCATTGGTGGGGTTTGGGCTCATGTGTCTGCGTGGCGTCCAGAAAAAAGGGGCCTCAGCGGCTGAAGGGTTTGCTGTGAGAACTGAGAGAAGAAGCCCTCAGCGGCTAAAGCCTTGTTGATTCGGCTTCCGTTACGGCACGGCTGAAGCCGTGCCCTGACGCTTCAACAAAGACTCTCATGAGCCGGTTCCCGGGGTCAAAACGACCTTTAGGAGATTCGGTTCGCCGGCGTGGAGACGTGCAAACCATGCGGGGCCTTGATCCAGTGGGGCCACGGCGGTGATCAGAGGTTTCACGCGAATCGCGCCGGACGCCACGAGGTCGATTGCTTGCGGATATTCGCCGGCGGAGGCGCAGGAACCTTGCAGGCGAATCTGCCGGGAGACAACCTTCTGCAGCGGGAGCGTGACTTCGGGGGAGATATTGCCGACCAGTGTGACGGTGCCGCCCTTACGGACGCAATCGATCGCGGCGTTAACGGTTTCGTTTCTTCCGACGGCTTCGAGAACCACGTCGACGCCGTTGCCGTTGGTGAGTTGCAGTACCTGGGGGACGAGATCGGTTTTGGAGGATAAGACGGTGGCCGCACCAAGTTCTTTGGCCATCTTCAGGCGTGAGTCGTCGATGTCGGCGACGAAGACCCGGGAGCGGCCGGTGGCGCGCAGGGCTTGAAGGATGAGAAGGCCGATCATGCCGGCACCGATGACGAGCGCGGTGCTATCGGCGGGCACTTGGGTGACGGCGACGGCGTGGAGCGCGACGGCGACGGCCTCGAGCATGGCTGCTTCGGTGAAGGAAAGCTGGTCTGGAAGGCGATGAATGATGCGAGCGGGAACGACGACATACTCGGCGAATGCGCCGGCGCGACGGTAGTCGCCGCAGGAAACGCCGAGGACCTGGCGATGGTCGCAGAGATTTATATGGCCGCGAAGGCAGTGGTTGCAGGCGCCACAGTAAATGGTGGAGTCGAAGGTGACGCGGTCGCCTTCGGCGAGAGCGGTAGCGTTTTGGCCTACGGCGGCGATGCGTCCGGCGGCTTCGTGGCCCATTACGATCGGTGGAATGCGGCGGCCGGAGGAGCCGTCGTAGCCGTGGACATCGCTGCCGCAGATGCCGCAGGCGGCTACCTCGATCAAGACTTCGTCGGGTAACGGAGTGGGCTTGGGGAGATCGGTGATTTCTAGATGGTTGTATTTGGAGAGGAGAAGAGTTTTCATTTCGTTTGGGCGGCAACCCTACGGGCACGGAGTTTGAAACTTGACTCTCTACTGTAACGCAGATTCAGGGGTTTCTGGAACGGGAGCGTTTTCGCTGATCTGAGGGGAGTTTAGCCGCCATCTGACTGTTGAAGAACGAAAAGGCGCCTGCTTCGGAAAGCGGCCGCTACAACTTCTCGCTTACCCGTTCTTGCTTACCCGCTACACGACAAGACGGGATTTTGGCGCGGGCACTCGCGCTGGATGGGTTTCATCGTCATCTAAACCCCGCGGTCTCGGAGACCGCGGCTACAGGAACTCGCAGGAATGATCGTGGTGCCGGGCTGGATTGATTGCGACGCCGGGCTGAACCCCGGGGCCTACATGCTTTCGGCGTGGCTTTGGGTTGATACAGGCTAGAATGATGCGCGGTTATTGGAGCTACTGGATTGCGGCAAACTTCTGCGGTTGTGTTTATTGCGATTGATACGATTGTGCCGGTGCGCGGCAAGAGCCTTGCGGGATTCGAAGAATTTGGGGCTCAGCTCGATCACGCCGGGGTGCCTGTTGTGTGGGTGACGGCTCGTTCACGAATGCAGATGGACGAACCGCGGCGAAAATTTGGGCATCAGCACCCTTTCATTGGCGAGGACGGCAGCGGGGTGTACCTGCCGGAAGACTACTTTCACTTGCGGCCGGCGAAAACGGTGCGCATGGGGCGCTTCACGTGTATCCCGCTGGCAGAGGTACAGCCCGCGGCGTCGGAGGCGTTGGAATCACTGTCCGAAGAAACGGGAGTCTCTACAGTTCCGTTGCGGTCGCTTGCCCCACGGGAGTTGGAGCAGAACACGGGACTGCCGACGCGTGATGCCGAACTGGCACGCCAACGTGATTTCGACGAACTGTTCTTTTTCGCTGGAGCAGGGGAGGCCGATGTCGCGCGATTCGTGGCCGAGGCGGGCGTGGGCAAGATCGCGCTGCGGCAACACGGAGTTCTGTGGTCGCTGGCGGTGGGAGCCGACTTGATCGGGTGTATACGGGCGCTAACCAAACTTTATGAGCGGGCGCTGCGGTCCCATCCAACGATTGTGGGGATCGCAACGGCGGCGGAGGCCGAAGGATTCCTGGCGGCGTGCGACCGTGGATTGCTGCTGGCAAAACAGACGGAGATCGATTCGGTGTCTGCCGCAATAGGCGGCTCCAAAAGCAAGGTACTTCCCTTAAATTCGCCGGAACTGTGGGACTTGGTCTTCGCAAGCGTCACTTCCCGAGGATAGCTTTCGGAAGCTAACGTCTCTTAAGGATGACTGTTTTCACCCTTCTGCCCGCCCGCATCGAATATCCCGGCGGCCTGCATGATGGACTCAAGCCCTTTGTTTTCGTTCGGATACGCGGCGAGGAGGGCGAGATCGCGGGCTGGCAAACGAATTGCCAATACTGTAGTAGCAGACCGCACTGCTATAGATGTCGCAGTTCCAAGATTAATCAGAAGTACTGGGAGATCTATAACTATGGCTTGGTCTCGACTGAAATTCAGCACTGCGGCTTCAGAATCGCAAAAGGGCCTTGTGCTCGCAGTTTGCCTAATAATGATGTCAGTCATGTGCGTGGGCTTGATCTGGCAAGCGCAGATCATTTCCAACCAGCGCGAAGACATCAAGTGGCTCTATACTTTGAAGTTCGGTGGCTGATTTTCAACGCGGCCGCGGAGGTTGCTGACTGATTGACTTTCGTGCGTGCGCGGAAGACTGGCATCGACTCGCGAGAGCCGAGTTTGCAATCGACGCAACCGGTAATAGAATCTTGGGCGACTTTCGCGTGCCGGTTATGATTCAATGTTCACGCAGGACAGTTCGCATATCTGGGAGATTTACCATGAAGCATATCTGCAAAGGCCTTCTACTGGCAGCCGTAGCTGTACTTCTGATGACGATTTCGACGGCAAGCGCCGCACAACCTGCGCGGCCATGGCACCACCATCATCATGGGGGCCATAAAGGCCACGCCGCCGCGCGTCACCACGCAAGTCACCACACTTCTCACCACACTTCGCAGGGAAATTAGCAGCAGATTCCGACTTGATGGCCATTTAGTGAAAACGGGGAGCCTGGCGGCTCCCCGTTTCGCCATGTGCTGGTGTCGTCTCGGAAGCGCCGCAAGTTGAGCGAGTGTTTCTGGGCGACGCGCACCGCGAGAGCGGTGTGTTCAGCTTGTGCTTCGCTCTAAGCCCGGTGGAGTCATGCTCCCCTCCGAAGCCCTTCGAGCTCACGCCCTCAGGTGTACGCCCCAGTTGCGGTAAATGCAAGCGAAGAAACGAGGAAATGAGCGACGTGGAGGTGAACTTGTGGAAATCGGCTTTTGGAGAGCGCGGAGCAGCGTTCGCGCGAGCTACTGAAATGAACTTAGAGCCAGCTCATCAATGGCCGAGATGGAAAGAGAAGAACTTCCTCCGGGGCTGAAGAGTCTGTGTGAGAACTGAGAGAAGAAGCCCTCAACAGCTACAGCCTTTGATTCGGCTTCAGTTGCGGCACGGTTGAGCAGGCTGCGGAAAAATGTGGGCAGCGGACCTGCTCCGTTTAGAGTGCCTGGGTTGACGCCGGGCGGGGCAAGCCCCGCCCTAATAGGGATTAGGAGGCTGACGAGCGAAAATCAGATTCAGTTATAAGAAGACTTCTACTTAATGAAGAGGGTTTCGCGAAGCTGATCGCGGGCGATGAAGGACTTTGTGGTGCGGTACCTAGCGAAGAGGTCCTGGATTTCACGGTTTTGGTATACGCGCTGCGCGGGGCAAAGGAGCGGGCTGGAAATCACCTGCAGGGTACTCGAATCCGCGACGCGATAGCGCTGGAACCCTTCGGGCTTTTTACTGTGGAACATGGCGAACACGACGCCACCGGGGCGCAGCAACTCGGTGATACAGGCCACAGTCTTGGTGGCCACGGGTTGCTCAAGATAGTCCAACAAATCCCATAAGAGCACGGCGTCAAAGGAGGCCGCCGGATATTGGAGATTGGATTCGAGGAATCTCGTAGCCCTGCCAGCGGAGGTTAGGTCCACGGATGGGTCGGGGGACTTGCCCGCTTCGCGGAGCATCTTTTCTTCCTGATCGAGAAACTGCTTCCAGGAGCGGAGCAGGTCGTCGGCGGTGACACGGAAGCCCTTCTCGATAAAGAAGCTGAGGGTGGTTTGCCAGGCGGCACCGAGGTCGAGGAGCGTTCCGCGACCCAGGCCATCGAGGTTCCACAGGAGCTCTTTCAATCCGTTCGAGACACGCGTGGTTTCGCTGGAAGGCGACACTCGCGCGGCACCAGCAACAGGGGCAGGAGGGCCGCCTTTCGGGCGTGAGCGGTCGCCGGAACCAGCCGCAGTTGCGACGGAACGGGAGACGTCACGGGAGGGCGCGTTGCCAGGCCCAATACCGAACTTGTTGAGAAGAGTCATAAGTTAGATCGTCGCAGCTGGCACGGATTTGCCCGCCATCGCGGCCGCCGAGCTGCGCTCGTCAGTCGCCTTATCGATGGGCCTGCCGGTCTCTACTTTACCACGGAGGACGGCGCCGTCTTCGATGGCCAAGCGCTGGGTTTGAATCTCGCCGAGGACTTGTCCGGTGCTCCAGAGCTGAACGCGCTCGCGACCGGCGATCTTGCCTTCCAGGCGTCCGCGAACAATGACTTCACGGGCGACGACGTCGGCTTTCACAGTGCCGTTGGGGCCGATGGTTAAGCTGCCATTTGCCAAGTTGAGCTTGCCTTCAATCGGGCCGTCGACGAAGAGGTCTTCGCTGCCGGTGATTTCACCCTTGATGCGAATTCCCTGGCTGATGCAAGCAGCGGCGTGTGACGAAACAGGCGGAGCGGCGGGAGCATCACGCTGGCTGGTCGCGGTGTGACCGTGAGTCGAGTGAGACGGCGCAGCGGCTGGGCTCGGAGAAGCTTGCGGAACTCCATGGGCCGGAAGTGCTTGGGGTTTAGCATCTTCTTTTTTCCACATTGGGACACCTCGACGAAGATTTTGATTTTTCGAAGTCGCATTTCGTCAGGCTGTGTTGGGCACGCGACTCAGAACGGCGAAGATAGTACAGGGCTTAGCGAGAGTAAAGAGAAATGGAAGGTAGCAAATCTGGGGTGTGACGTCACGCTCTACACTAGATGTAGTAGGTCGAGGGCGGGCGACCCCACAACGGCTGGTGTAACCGTGCTGACCTTGCGCTGGCCCCAGAGTTCCCATATGGCCACGGCCATGCCGGCGAGCTCACGGGTGAACTCTTTCAGTGACTTACGCGCCTGCCACCAGTGTTGCGGGTCGAAATCGCCATCCAGGGCTCCGGAGACGCGGACCTGGGTTTGTGCCGGAAACACATGCAAGAAGATGTAGCGTGCCCGACGGGTGTGATAGTTCGAGGTAACGACGATCACGCTGCGCCACTTGCGCTCTAGAGCTTGCTGCGCCAGGACTTGGGCTTCTTCCCTGGTGTTCTCTGCGTTGTGCGATATGCGCACGATCTTGTCTTTGGGGACGCCGCGCTCGATCAGATCGTGCTCCATTAACTCCGCTATGCCCGCGTATGGGCGCAACCTGCGGCCACTGGCGACTACGATTGGAGCCATGCCGTGACGGTAGAGGTCCGCGGCGTGAGTGGCGCGGTCGGCGTAGAAATTGTCGTCGCTGAGGACGATGATGGCATCGGCGCGGTCGCGGGGATCTTCGACGACCCAGGTTTCTCCGGCGAACCGTAAGATCGGGCCGCGCGCGAAATAAAGCACCGCGCATAACACGATTACAAAAAGGAGAGAAATCAGCGAGGAGAGGATTCCGCCAGTCTGGGATCGGAAGTTGCGCTGGCGAAAGCGCTGACTCATGAATTGGGATCCAGCGAGCGCAATTGTTCGGCGGCTTGCTCCGGGAGCAGAGAGTTGAAGTAGACCTCTTTGATGCTGTAAGACTTACTACGCTTTTCGAGGATGGGAAGGATTTCGATGTGCCAGTGGAAGTCTTCCGCGAGTGTCTTCCAATATCCAGCTAGTTCGCCTTTTTTGTTCCGCGTATTGGGGGCGGTGTGGACAACGAGATGAAAAGCGGGGGCAATCTTGTCCAGTCTGCGCAAGACGCGGCCCAGCAAGGCGGCGAGATGTCTGCGGTTGGAGCCTGGTCTGGGTTGCTCAAACAAATGATTGTGTTTGCGGTGCATGAGCCACATCTCGTAGGGCACTCGAGAGGCATACGGACAGAGCGCGTAATACTCGCCCTGGACATCGACGATGCGCTTGCCTTGCTTTTCGTCCTGGCGGACCACGTCGCAGAAGATGCAGCGCTCGCGTTCGTGGTACCACTCGTTGGCGGAGTTGAGTTCGTACTTGATGCGCCTGGGCACGAAAATCGTGGCGGTGATTTGCGAATGGGCGTGGGACCACTCGTCACCGGCGAGCACGCCTTGGTTCTTGAATACGGCTACGTATTTGAATCGGGAATCTTTTTTCAGGTCGGCGATGCGGGCGGCCCAAACCCACAAGACGCGCTCGATCTCTTCGTCGCTGAACTGCGACATATGTTTGTCGTGAATGGGCGTTTCGACAACCACCTCGTGCGCGCCGAGGGCGCCCATTTTGTCGTACATGCCTTCGGCGAGGCGGCCGGGTTCACCCTCGATGCGGTAGAGCGGATCGGGATGGGGTAGGACGCGCACTTGCCACGGACCTTCGGAGGGCCAGGTAAAAATGGAAGGTTGCTTCTCGACGATGCCGCTGTCGAACGGACATGGTTCGGAGGCGTCGTCCAGATGTTCGCGCTGCCCCAGGACTACCCAGCTTTGCGTGATTGGATCTCGTCGAATTTCCATGCGGAGTTTTAGTTTTTAGCGGACCTGAATACGACGCGAGGTTGGAAAATTGTTGACGACCACCTCGACCATGCGCAGTAGTTTGTTTCCCGGTACGCTGATTGTCAAGAAGCGGGGGAAAAAGAAGGAGTTAACACAGAGGACACGAAGGCCGGAGCGCAGAGATCGCGGAGGAGGATGTTCGGAGGAGCAAGTTGGATTAACGCGCGATCGCTAAGTGTTTGGTCCGTTGGCCGTTTGCTTCGGCATGGATTGGCCGCGTGTTATTCTCTGCGAGCTATGGACGGCGAGTTGGAATTCATGCAGTTGGCGCTGGAAGAGGGACGCGGGGCGGCGCTGGCTGGAGAAGTTCCCGTTGGGGCGGTTTTAGTGCGCGCTGGCGAAGTGATCGCGCGCTCGGGCAATCGCACGATTCGGGATTGCGATCCTACTGCGCATGCGGAAATCGTCGTGTTGCGTGAGGGTGCGCGCAAAATCGGCAACTACCGGCTGATTGGGACGACCTTGTACGTGACGATCGAGCCTTGCAGCATGTGTGCGGGAGCGATTATTCAGGCTCGCGTGCCGCGGGTGGTGTACGGCTGCGACGATCCCAAGGGCGGCGCGGTTCGATCGTGCTTCGAGATTCTCACGCATCCGCGGCTGAATCATCAGGTCGAGGTCACCTCGGGCGTGCTTTCAAATGAATGCGCTGCGCTGATTCAGGCGTTCTTTGCTGAACGCCGGTAAATCTTACTCCGCGCCTTTTCCAGAGCCCAAGCCAGCACGCTCAGGGCTGAAGTGTGTGGCACCCGCTTCGGAGATTTTGGGGACGGGAGCAGGAAACGGCCGCTGCATCTGGTGGTGCACGATGCAATGGCGCGTTGCCGGGAAAGCAAACCGTCTGTTACGATGGCAAATGGCTGCGGAGAGGTGACTGAGCGGTTGAAAGTACTCGCCTCGAAAGCGAGCGTACGGGAAACCGTACCGTGGGTTCGAATCCCACCCTCTCCGCCATTTCAATATTACCCAATAAAACACAGCGTTTTGACGTGCTTGCTACTACGTGCTACTGTTTTCTGGTGATTTAATCTCACCGGAGCGTGGCAAACATGCGAGTTTCCATCTATCGGCGCGTCAAGACACCAAAGGGTTGGCGGTACCAGCGGGTGCCTGTTGGACGCGGCAGACGGCCTGCTGACCTGCAAGGGCCGTTCTTTTTGCGTCACAGCATCGAAGGCAAGCAGGTCTGGCGTCCTGCTACAACTGGGCAACTTGACGCGGTGAAGGATGAGGCAGACACGCTGAAGCACGTGCTGGTTGCGGAGTCACGCGGCCTGACGGTTCAAGAGTTCGACGGCATGACCAACGAACACCGTGTGGCGATTAAGGCCGCGTGCGCTGAGTTCTTGGAACTGAAGAAGAGCAAAGCCCGGCGCACTGTTCTCGCCTACAGCCTGCACCTGAAGGATTTTCAGGAATCCCTAGACAAGCGCACCCGCTTCTTGGATGACGTTGACGCAGGAACACTCCGCAAGTTCAAAGAGCACATGACGCAGAAGGGTCACAGCGGAAAAACTCAGCACAACCGGCTGCTCACCGTGGTCTTCATGCTCAAGAAGAACGGCATCAAGAACCCGCTGGGCTGGGATGAGTTCCCAACCGTTGAAGTCGAAGCTGCCGTGCCGTTTGAATCTGCCGAACTTAAGAAGCTCTTCGATTCGATGACGGATGAAGAGCGCATCAGGTACAAGTTTTTCCTTGGCAGCGGTGCCCGTGAGCAGGAAGTCAGCTTCGCATCATGGGCAGACCTTGACCTGCAAAAAGGAGTCTTCCACGTTCGCGCCAAGCCTGAAGCTGGGTTCACGCTGAAGACGCACGAAGCACGGAGCGTTCCTCTGCCAGCGAGCTTGGTTGCATCACTGAAGGAGCGCAAGAAAACTGCCGCGCATCCACGCTGGGTCTTCGTCAATGAGAACGGCAACCCGGAAGGCCACTTCCTACGGAAGTTCAAAGTAGCAGCGTTCAAGGCCGGGCTGGATTGCGGCCACTGCGTCAGGGAAACGTCTGACCTGAACGGCGAACAGCGCAAGGCCGCGTTTGACAAAAAGTTTGGAACCGGTAAGGAGTTTTTCAAGAACTGGGATGAGTCTGACAAGCCCCACACTTTGAAGCGCACCATCACATGCAAGACGCACCCGGTGTGCGAGCACTTCTATCTGCATCGTCTTCGGAAGACTTGTGCAACGCGATGGAGCGAAGCCGGTGTGCCGGTGCGAACGATTCAGCATTGGCTGGGTCATAAAGATTTGAGCACTACGCAGCGGTATCTTGGTGTTGGCGACATGCACGCACCACACGTACGGCAGAAGATTGACCAAGCGTTTGGCGATTGAAACGGAAGGCCACAGTCTTCCGACGTGATATAGAATGCGAAATAGAAATGTCTCACGGGCGCAAACGCAAGAGTAAGAACCACCAAAAAGGGCAGACCCAACGGCCTGTCGTAAGCGATAACAGCCAAACGGCTAACGTCAAGCCAGAGCACAAAATCAACTGGTTTGAGCTTACTGTTCCGCTTCTAATCGGTTTCGGCCTGACGGTTCTAGTTGCCAATAACGACGCACAGACCGTGGTTATCGCAGCATGGGCAGGTATCTTTCTATCGGCAGCATGGCTCGCACACAAACTGTGGACACACGTTTCTTTCGCGTCGTGGAAAAAGAGCATCGCGGCCTTGGTTGCCGCATCCCTGTTGTCTTGGTTTGCATATTCGAGCATTCAAGAGCGGCTGCGTCCTAGTTATGTTTTTCTAAATCCCGGCCCTTGGCTCTTGGATGGCAGATGGGATTTGGTAGTGAATCACAGGGGTTCCAAGACTAGCTACGGTGTTCAGATTCTGTTCGTTGATGAAGACCGTTTAGATTCCTTGAAACGGTCGCAGAAGGTGCTTAGCCCGGCTGATTTGGATAGCTACCAAGCAATCCTAACAATCCCTGAAGTGAACCCCAAAGGCCGTGGGACAGTTTTTGCCAAGCAGTTCATCTGGCGACCCTTCTCACCAGAAAAGTCACACTTCACCGTTGAGATTACTTGGCGAGACGGTAGAGCACACGAAGACCTGCGCATAGCGAGAGTTCAAGAAAAATGGGCATATGCGATGTCTCTGAGCAATCCCGAAACGGGAAGACATCTTTTCGACTGCAAAGACCCGAACTACCCTTCGCAGGATGCCCTTCCTGCCTGCTTCCCCGGCATTGTTTCAACAGATTGACGGCAGACCACCGGGCCGGAAGAGCGAGACAACTTCAGCAGTGCGCACCAGAGGAAAGTGACGCTAAGGCGTAGTTTCTCCTCACCGCGAGGAGAAACCCCAAGAGGAAAACCACATGAAGAAATGGTCAGAACTTCGCGCCAAGATGTCAAAGCCCGCTCAGGCACGTGCTAGTCAACTCAGCGATTCGCGGCCATCCACGCATCGGCGCATTCTCTGTGAACGTTCGCGGCTGTAATCTCTCTGCCTTCGCTGTCACGCTGGTCTGATGGAACAACATGCGCAGCGTTCGCGTCCGTCAGCGGTTTCTTCGGGTCATGGCAGTGGTCGCACAGCATGCCTTCAGGTACGCGCATTTGTGTTGTCATGGTTCTTTACTCCTTCGATGCTCAGTCTACAGCAGTACACCCCAAACAAGAACGGAAGACCAGCCGGAAGAAAGAGCGAGACAACACGCGCAGTGCGAACCAGAGGCAAATGACAAAAACATCTTTTACTGCTCACGGTGAGCAGAAAATAAAACCTATGATAACCCTTGACCCAGACTTTCAGTGCTACGACATCTTCAGGATGGCCGGGCTGTCCGATACTTCCTATAAACGCAGCCCCAGAATCTTTTTCGCAATAGCAGCCGATTTGCGGGGTTAGGCATGTCTACCCATTACCCGGCAGCCCAAAGCCTGCCAGCGAGCGCGGCTGTTGTGGCCTTTGGGGTACTAGAACCATTCAAAGACCCGCCGAGCACTCAAGGAAACCTATGAAACGACGCAGAGCAGATTACATCGCGGATGCGGTGCGCCAGAAAGTTGATGCCAACCGGCAGCGAACGATGGACGCCACGGAGCAAGATGACCGCGAACGGCAGGCGATTCAGGCAATGACACTCAAGGAGAAGCAGCAATGCGGAACGAAATGAACGTGACCATCTTGGACTTGATGCGGATGACTGGGATGTCTGCGCATTCGGTAGAGCAGGCGTTCAGGGAAGCTGAGCAGCAAGGCTGGCTTCGCAGGCAGGAGCACAGAACCGGGTATCACGTGACCCTCACTGACCCGGTGTCAGGGTTGCCTATTGACATCCCACCGGCGAAGCCCTAAGATTGTTCATGGTTACCTTTTTCCTAACGGAGGCCAGTTTTTTGGTTACCTTTTTCCCATTGATGGTGGGAATTTGGTAACTGTACGTCTTTGGTCTGTGTTGAAACTAAATGACTTAGCTTTTACCCTAGTCATATGCATATATATGGTTCTTTGATGTACCGATGGTATGACTTTGATTGGGACTTTGATGTGAGTCTGGGATGGCTTTGAATCCGATTCTGAAAGTTGCTGAAGATGAACTTTGATAGCGAGTTGTATGGTTCCAAAGTAGAGCTTACTCCGGTACCCGTCTCTGTATTCACCGAAGACAGGGAACCTGCATTGACTCAGGGTGAAGCTTGCGTGTTTGCTGTCTACTGCAATGCAGCGAAAAAAGCTCAGGCTAACTGCAAAGTTGCCCTGTCTGTTTCCGAGATTCAAACGCTCACCGGATACGCAAAGCGTGAAGTGGTCACCACCGCTCTGCACAGTTTGCGTGAAAAGGGTTTCCTGCTTGCCAGTGGTGAACGGCAGAACCGGAAAGCACAAACCTACGAACTGGCGAACCCTGCGACCGGCGAGGGACTTTCCAGCCTGCATACAGACCCGCGCAAATGGCTGAGCCTGCGTGGAGCGTTGCAGCGTGACAAGCTCGCATATTTCTGGATGCCTTCGGATGTCATCAACCGGATGCCGCAACTGAGCAGGCGCGTGGTGCTGTTGCTGATGGCGATTGCCCGGCTCGCTTCACTGCGTGGCCGCGAGTTCGTGATCGAGAGTGAGCACCTGAGATTCTTGGCCGGGCTAGACTACAAAACTTTTTCCAAAGCCATCAGCGAGACGGAAGAACGCTGGTTGCACGCTGACTTCGCTGATGCGGCCAACCGAAGTGTTGTGGTCACGTTGCTCGATGCCGAGACAGGTCAAACTTTGGAGATAGCTGAAGAGCTTCGCAAGGAGAACCAAAGGCAGGAACGCGAACGCAAGTACAGAGAAGGTCATGAGCGAGACGGACGGTACAGCCCGGCTCAGCTTCTCGCTTTCGCTATGGCTGCGTTTCCGAAACTGGAACAGAAGGGCGCACACGGTGAGTTCGTGACGCGGTGCCCGAAGTGCCGCAACGCCAAGAAGAACAGGCCGGGTCTGCACATCAACCCCAACAAAGGCGTGCTTGGCGTCTACCACTGTTTTGAATGCGGTGACGGCGGGAGTCTCTTCAGGCTGGTATGCGATCATTTCGGCGGGTTCCACGAAGCCAATGCGATGCTGGCCGGTATCAAGCTTGACCGGCCCGAACTGTTCGCAACAGCGGAGCGGATGACCGCGAAGGCGCAACTACCGGTGGGTATGCAGTTGAAGTGACCAAAAGTTTAGCAGTTTTCTGGGAAAATTTGAACATGCTCTGACTTTTTTATATCCTTTAGAATCATAGACTTGAGCAGAAATTAGGGCTTGTAAGGGCTTGACATTTCCACGAAGTGATGTACACTATTCACAAGTGGGAATAACGGCCTGCCCCGAACAGACGGCACTCACCCGGCAGAGAACTTCAAGCACGAAACTATTTTCTCCTTTGCAATCATGGAGTTACGGGTTTCGACCAGCTTAATAGCTTGACAACTGAAAAAGTTGTGGTAGACTTGTACTTGAGTGGATTTAACAGGCGACCTTCCCGGTCGCTTTTTTCGTTTGTGGGCGACCACTGGACACATTTATTTTTTGGCACTTTTCCCTTTATTAAACCGGTTTAAGTCAGTTCGGCGTTTTGCAAAGTACTTGACATCCACGGAAACCGTGGTATTCTTAAACAATAAGCTTCAATCAGGCGACCTTCACCGGTCGCCGTTTTCATTTTCAGTCATGTGGTTCAGAATCAATGACTTACGGCAAAAAGTGGCATAATAGCTTGACAACAGAAAAAGTTGTGGTATACTAGTAGTTGAATGGATTTAACAAGGCGACCTTCCCGGTCGCTTTTTTCATTTCAGCGCCTTCTGTGCGCAACCTTTCGACCTTTCCGGGTCTGCAAGGTCTTGGTTGGCCGGTTTCTTCTCTGAACCCGCGTACGCAACCCAAACACAAATTTCTAAAAGTTTCAGACGCTCTGTTATTGCGGAGCAGGGCGCGGAAACGCCTTCGTCTGAACCGTGGTGCATTTCATCGGTCCAACCCCGATATGCACCACGGAACCTTTTTTCCGGCATTTGCTGCGTGCGCTCTACCCGCACGGTTGTACTAACGAAAGGGCTGTTTTGTCCCTTTCGCTGGTCACTGGCTATTCTTTGCCGGAATGGGCATCTGCATTGCGGCGGATGCCCCAACAAGTTCCCTGCGTCTTTCTTTTCGTGCAAAGAAGAAAGTTGCGGGCTGGGGCAGGCGTACTCATGCACTTGCCCCACAAAAATTTCGTTGCAACGTCCGTAAGCGGTGACGCCCGGTGGCCCGTTCATGGCCTTTCACCGTTGCACCGAAACGCAGGCCGTTACCACATAGCGGCGATGAGCGAATCCGCTGAGGCACGCAAACGGTGCCTCAGCGTCTGCAAACTTTTATCCATCAACGATTTTTTCCGTGCGCGGCAACAGGCCGCTGTCTTGAATGGCAAGCACGGGAGATGAAACAAACCAGCAATAAACCGAACTGACACTGTGGTCATGGGCCACTGCTTGAATGCGTGTGTCAAATCGCAAAGCAGCAGAAACAAAAATCTAATCACGGCCAAAAGGCCAAAGGGAAACAACAAACGATATGTTGAAGTCTCAAGAACTGCGCGAGAAGCGTGCCACTCTCGCCTCTGAAGCAATGAACGTCGCGGAAAGCAATCCCACGAAGTTTGATTCGCTGATGAAAGAAGTGGACTCACTGGCAGCAACGATTGAACGTGTTGAGCGTTCCGAAAAGCTTGACGCTGAACTGCGTGCGACCGTGCGACCACCGCTTGACGCGGTTGGCGGCAACGGCGAAGCTCGCGGCGGAAAAGTTGATGAAGCCCGCGTTGCTGAACATCGCGCCGCGTTTAACAAGTTCGTTCGCACCGGTGATATGACCGAACTGAGAACCTACACCCCGATGAGTGACAGCGTGCAAGGCGCGTTCATCGTGCCTCAGGGCTTCCAGTACGAACTGGAACAAGCTTTGAAGCTGTACGGCGGAATGTTCAAAGTGGCGCGAATCCTGCCCACTCCGACCGGCAACACTCTCTTGTGGCCCACGTCCAATGACACCGCTGTGTTGGGCGAGCAGGTTGCAGAGAATGTTTCCGTCTCGCAGGCCAACCCCACCCTCAGCAACATTCAGTTGAACGCTTGGAAGTACAGCACCAAGATGGTGAACGTGTCGAACGAACTGTTGCAAGACAGCGCGTTTGATGTGGAAGCGTACTTGCGCGAACTGTTCGTTGCGCGTTTGGGCCGCATCCTTAACCAACGTTTCACGATTGGTGTTGGCACCACGGAACCGATGGGCATCACGATTGCTGCCACTGCGGGGCCGACTGCTGAAGGCGTCGGAGTGGTCAGCTACAACGACCTAGTTGAACTTGAACATTCGGTAGACCCTGCCTATCGTCAGGGCGCGAAGTTCATGTTTCATGACACCACGCTGAAGCTGCTAAAGAAGCTGAAGGACTCGCAGGGCCATCCTCTGTGGGTCGCAGGTGTTGGCGTCGGAGCACCGGACACGATTCTTGGTTACGGCTACCAGATTAACCAAGACATGCCCGTCATCGGCACCGGCAACAAGCAGATGTTGTTCGGCGCACTGGACAAATACATCATCCGACAAGTCAAGGAACTGACTATCCTCCGCTTGAACGAACGTTTCGCAGAGTTGGGGCAAACGGCCTTCCTCGGTTTTGCCCGTTTTGACGGGAACGTTATCGACGCAGGGACTCACCCAATCAAAACTTTGATTGGCGCGTAAAACTAGGAAGGGCTGGCACACCGCTGGCCCTTCACTTCCTCACAGAGAAATTAACAATGATTAGAACGTTGATTGTCGGCCATTGGTTCATACACCAAGAAAACGACAAACCCCTGATGGCGATTCGATGCCATCTTTGCAAAAACCTGATGAAAACCCAGCCCGGCAACACCGTGGTGTGTGGCCGAGACGGAAACCCATACACAGCACCTGATTCGTTCGCTGGATTGAAACCACTTATCACGCAGAAAGACCTTTCGGAAAAACGAAAACAAAGATTAGTTTCAAAGTCATTCAGAAACTGGCAGAAGACGCAAGACTTCGACCTGACTAAAAGAAAATGGCGTGAGCGCATGAAAGAAGAAAGCAATGACAAAACGACAAGCCAAAAAACTTAAACAACAGATTCTGGGATTGAACTGGGACTCACACGTCAAGCAAGCAAAAGCTGAGAACCTAGCGCGGCTGTTGTGTGACAAAGCGCACGCACATGCACGCTTCACACGTGAGGATTACAAAGCGTTCCACGAATCGCGCCGAATCAAGCAGTCATGGGTCTAGCAGCCAAGAAGCCGTGCGGTCATCCCAACTGCCCAGCACTGGTCAAGGCAGGCATGTGCGAACGGCACGCAGAGCAAGCCAAGCGTAGAGAGTACGACGAACGCAACTCAGACCCGATAAGACGGCTGTACCACACGAAACGCTGGGAACGATTCGCGTATTACATGATGTGCCGAAACCAGCCATGCCAACGAAAAGTTGACGGCAAGAGATGTGAGCAAGCCGCAACCATCTGCCATCACATCGTTTCACCGCGTGTGGCTCTGCACTTGATGTTCGACGCTCAGAATGTTTTGTGCGTCTGCGTTGCGCACCATCCACCAACGCAAGGCGAACCAGATGTGACGCGCTACGTTCCAACGGTGACCTGACTTAGCTTTGCTGTTTGGGTTTCAACATCCACCGCAATCCGGCGATTACTGCTCCAACGGTTGCGTAGACCACTCCATTCGCAATAGCATCCCATAAGAACATGAACCACATAGAAACTGGATTACTCCATCCGTGTGCGAAGACCCAGATGCCCGGCGAAATCAAAAGCAGAAGATTCACAACGATATTCGGCGCGTGCATGACCATGCAAAGAGCGGTCGCGGCTGCGATGGAAAATCCGATGACCGCGAATAGAAAGATGAAGCGCCATGACCGGCTCAGGTTCATGGAGCAAATCATACGCCGCTTTAATGCCGCGAAGCTGCTTGGGTTTGTGTCTGTGATGGGCCACACCCCCAGTGCATAGGCAAATCCTTCACAGATGTCTTTCTGCGAACCGGTGCGCCCTTCAATTTATACGCAGTCAATACTTTTGCAAAACTTAGAGCCTTGTGTATTCGCTAAGTCGTTGACATTACAGGTACTTAGTAAACGTTTGGTAGTTGTTTAGGCAGCTTAGATAGCCGTTACAACGACCTTTTAATGCCTGCTATAACGACTATTAGGGGCACAAATGCCCCTGTTTCGCCCCATATTTCGCCCTAGAAAGTAGAAGCAAATGAGAAACAAACGCAGAAACAAGGAACTACGGCCCATCCGACTTGGTGCAATGGCTGACCGCACCCGGCACACAGAACCAGCTTATTTTCGTGCATTGCTTGCAGCGCGGCTGATAGACCCAAAGACGCCAATCGCGGATGCCTACGCCAGATGGGATAGCCTGTGCCGCGACAAGGTGTTTGTTCGCATGAGCATGGAGCTTGAAAAATCGAACAAGGTCTTTCTGCCATCCGTGACCGCACCGTTTCACAACGGCGTATGCGTGTTGCAAGCAATGACCGGCAGACAGATTGAGGCACTAAAGATTCGTCTTGGTGTACAGAAGGCCGCGTAGGCCAGAAAGGAGAAACCACAAATGCATCTCACAGTTGAACGTCGCTCATTTCTGAGCGGCGAGCATCGGCAGCTTGGATGGATTGAAATTCCTACCACCGCACCGCTGCACATTCATAATCACATTGTTGAATGGCGTCACGCGAACATTGAAAAAATGTCGAAGCCAGCCAGCAAGCCGGTAGCAGCACCCGCACTGGCTACGGAAAGCGACCGCGAAGAAGTACAGCGTCGCATCCGCGCAACACAACTTGCTTTCCTGTCGTAACCACAATAACCCCACAACCCGGCCCGTGGATTCGGGCAGAAAAAATACAGCCCGCATAGCGGGCAGAAAATGGTGTGTATCTGTATGACGAACGAAGAAATTTTGCTCGCGTCTAAACGCGAGAGTTTGCTGAGTGAAGCTCGCGCCTTGGCTGAGAACCCGAACGCGACCAAAGCGGATTTGAAATTGGCAGACGTGAAACTTGCTGAAGCCAGCAGCCTGAAAACATTGTATGAACGGCAAGTGCGGCTTGCCAGCGCATTGGGCATCCCTGTGTCAGAAGTTACGAAAAACATCGTGACCGAAGAGCAGCGCAACGCAGCGGAAGAGCGCGAAGCCTTCCGGCGATATATGGCCTATGGCGAAATGCCTCAGCGCAGAACGTACAGCCCGCTCACCGAAGACAACACGGGCGGCTTAGTTGTTCCACAAGCTTTCTACAAAACGTTGCTCACCGGTGTGAGCCAGTACACGGAGTTGATGGACTCGGAAAACGTGCGGCTGATTGAGACTGACAATGCCCGCATCATGAAGCTGCCACAGATTGACCTTAGCTCCATTTCTTCGGCCATCGCCCAGCAAGGAGTGGACGCTCCACCGGTAGCTAATCCTTTCGTTGGCGGTCTGACGTTAAACCGTTTTTCATACAGGACGAATCCAATCGCCTCCACGATAGAGCTTGAGCAAGATTCATTCGAATCCATCATGGACATTTTGACTCAGGCTTTTGGCGTTGGTCTGGCGCGTGGCATCGGCAGTGACTTGGTAAACGGGAACGGAACCACTGCACCCCAAGGAACCTTGACGGCAGCAGCCAACTCTGGCGTGACATCCACGGTCAGCGGAGTATGGAGCGGAATTGACCTTGCAGCGGTGTATGGGTCTTTGAACCGCGCATACCGTGTCAGCCCGAAGTGCGCGTGGCTGATGCATGACACCACGTATCAGCAGATTGTCGCGCTGAAAGACGCCAACGGACGCCCGCTACTCGGCATTCGTGACGATGAAGAGCAATTGTTCGGAAAAAAAGTCCTTGTCAGCCCGGACATGCCCACGGGTGCAGCCGCAAAGTCCATCGTATTTGGTGACTTTGGCCAGTACGTTGTGCGAGTTGCACGCAATGGCGTGCGGGTGCGCAGGAACTTTGAAGCACCCGGCTATGCAGAACAGGGCGCGGCCCTGTACACGTGCTTCTTGCAACTTGACGCGGCCCTGAACGCTCCGAGCGGAGCCAAGCCTGTGGTCTACGCGACTGCTCACGTTTAATCAATCCCACTTCAACCATTCCAACGCGGGCAGACTCTTCACCGGGTCTGCCCGTTTCTTCTTTGTTGTTGCTGTGAAAATCTATCTTGGAGAATTGAAGCAGTGAGAAAAGACGAATTTGCACCTTTTGAAGTTCAGCATGGGTTCAATAGCGACAATGTGTTGCGTTCGGAAGTCTCGCGCTATGGCGAGTTCAAAATACGAAAGCATAGGAAGACTGTTCGTGACCCGAAACTCTTAACCCGTAACCAGTGGCGCGACAAGGGACGCGAAGTTATTGTTGCTGATTCGGAAGCCGCACGGGTTCTCTTCATCAAGACCACCGGCAGAAACCTTGAGCTTTATTCGGAAGAGCAAACAGAGAAGCTTTGATTAGCCACGTCCCACGGTGATTTTCACCGGCCCGGTTGAGAACAGCGAAGTGGGAGAGAAAAAAGTGTTCATCGGATTCATTTACGTGGTGACCAACACGGTCAACGGCAAGGTGTATGTCGGCAAGACGGTGAAGCCCTTTGACGCACGTTGGAAAAATCACAAGGAGCAAGCCCGGTGTAAGAGTAGCTTCTACTTCCACAACGCAATCAGGAAACATGGTGCTGATGCTTTCACGTTTGAGATTGTGGACATGGCCTTTAGCGAAGACGCGCTGAACGAAAAAGAGTGCGAGCGCATCAGGAGAGAGTCATCGGCTGAAAAAGCCTTTGGATACAACCTGACTCTTGGTGGTGAAGGCGGGGTTCCGAATGAAGCCACGCTCAACAAGATTCGCCAAAAATGGACAGACCAGAAATATCGGGCTGCGGTCATCGGTGCGACTAGAACTAGATGTGCAGACCCGGAATACCGGAGACGCCAATCACGCTCTGGTACGGTCGCATTTTCGGGCGAAGAAGTGCGGAAGCGAAAATCAGAGGATGCCAAGAACTTGTGGTCTGATGCCACATTCAGGGCGCGAAGAGCAGAAGCATTCGCACGGCCTGAAACAAAGCAGCGAATGTCAGAGGCAGCGTCCATACGGCTGGCTTCAAACCCTGAGCAAAAAGCCCGTATGCTTGAAGCAGCCAAGAGGCCGGAAGTAGTCAGACGCAGGGGTGCAGCTATCAGGGAATCGCATGCACGGCCTGAAGTAAAACAACGATTGTCGCAAGCAACTAGAACACTGTGGGCTAACCCTGTTTGGCGTCAGAAGGTCTTAGAAGCGCGGCGCGTTGCGCGTGCGGCCAAGGCTGCCTAGCCCGGCTATCTTAGGAGTGCAGGGCAGGAGCGTGGCTTCACCGCTGGTGGTACATGTGAAGTCCTAGTACGCCACATGTCCGATTATCCGACTTACCAGGAGTTGGCGCTGAGTCGTCTTGTAAAGACTCACTGTACGACGCGGCTCAGCCTCAGCCCGGAATGATTCGTGACTATTTTTTATTTGCGAGTTGTCAATGAGCCAGCGGCGGGATACATGCCTTTAAGAACTGTCGAATCGGTTGGCGCTCAATCTCGGAAAGCTGAGCGACTGGCAATATTACGACACGGTTTCCTTCACACTGGTCTACCAGCATGACTCGCCGACCCTCGCGCCAACCTTTGAAGCTTCTCCACGGTAGGAAGGCAGATGCCCCGTCAGGACCGTCGAATTTCATGCCGTCGTTTGTGAAATTTAGGTGATCGGGGAGTGTTGCGTTCAGTTGTGTCAGTTCCTTGGCCTGCGTTCGCTTTGTGCTGTACACGGCCCATAGGACGATGCCAACGATCACGAGCCAGATCAAGCCGAGGGCTGGCCAATTGGGTTCGGTGTGGCCCAAAAGCGCGGAAATGGTGGCCCAAATGATAGCTACGATAAGCCCGATTCCGTACCAGTTGGCTAGCATAAGTTTGGGCCAGTACGTCCACGAGAGGGTCATCTTTCGCACGTCGTTCAAGTCCGCTTCCGTTAGCTTGCCGGTGAACTGCATATTCGGTTTATACCATGCGAAAAGTTCCCGTAACGCATTTCTCGGACAGGTGGAATCCAAGTCGTAACCTGACCAGACTTCCGATGACCCGACTTACCAGGCACTGAGCGCACGTAGCCTATGCCAAGAGGTTCGTTTGCTATTCGTGTGGAACGAAAGATCGGATAAACTCCAAGGCAATGCGCCCTCGCTTCATGTTAGCGGTCACATTGGCAATGGGAATCCTAAACCTGACCGCATTTGTTAACCTGCAGCGGTTTCATCGTCTCTTCGTTGCAATGCTTGGAGTAGATATTTTTGTTGTGGCGGTTAGCTACCTCGTGCGGCGCGTGTCAACGAGTTTGAGACCAGTGTTCATGGAATTTAGTGAGTATTTTCATTTGAATTGAGCGGCTTGTTGATCCAGACCTCGGTTGGCACCGCTGGTGGTTTTGGAGCTTGATGGA
>Ga0073928_10001688_pt1 | contig 41168 bp, 33 predicted proteins | sample PaiPotPPA55metaG_FD_76969 | JGI IMG/M metagenome (GOLD analysis project Ga0073928, IMG submission 76969) | Iron sulfur acid spring bacterial and archeal communities from Banff, Canada, to study Microbial Dark Matter (Phase II) - Paint Pots PPA... ... | reverse complement strand
GCGGATACTCGCGCTGCCCTACGGCGTGGAGGTGGACACGATCGGCGGCAAGCCCACGAACCGGCCGAAGCTGCCGCTGTCGCACTACTCGGCGACGAAGTACCTGCTGGAGGTCCGCAGCACTGTCAGTGCACTGGCTCAGCTGGTGTCGGCGCTGGAGAAGTAGCGGCGCCATACGGCGAAGAATTGACACTCTTTCAGGTGAATCGGTGAGCGTGAGTCCGATTTGCCGGATTGCCTTTCTGGCACCGTGCCGCACATGTCCAACGAGATCACCACACGCGACCGGATACCCACGCAGAGCACGGGCGGGAACGAGGATCTGCCGCAGAACTACGCGGAGATCCTCGCCGAGGTCAAGAACGAGGTGCGGGCCGGAGTGGCCGCCATCGAGGCCACGTACTCGGACCAGATCGGCCTCAGCCGCACCAAGCATTCTGCAGAGTCGGGCTGACCGGACGGCAATAGTCCCACGGCCTGTGGGACTATTCCCCGTCCCCCTCAGCCCGCGCGAAATCGGCGCCGCTCGGCGAGTTCGTCGACGACGCCGGGCGGCAGCACCGCCCTCGGGACCTCGACCTCGTCGGAGGTCGGCTCCTCCCCCGGCAGCTGGCGCAGCATCTCCTCGACCTCGGTGCACACCGCGCCGACCGAGATGCCGAAGACGCCCTGGCCGCCCTCGAGCAGCTCCATGACCTCGTTCGGGGACGAGCACTCGAAGATGCCCGCGCCGTCGCTCATCAGCGTGATGCCGGACAGTTCGGCGGCGGCCCGGGTGCCGAGGTGGCCGGCGGCCGCGCGGATGTTGTGCAGGGAGACGCCCGCGTCCAGCAGGCGCTTGACGATCTTGAGGATGACCACGTCGCGGAAGCTGTAGAGGCCGGGTCCGGAACCGGCGCGCAGCGTCGGGGCGACCAGGCCGGTGCGCGCCCAATAATCCAGCTGGCGGTAGGTGATCCCGGCCGCGGCGCAGGCCACCGTGCCGCGGTAGCCGAAGGCGGCGCGGGCCGCGGGGGCAGGCTCACGCCCGGCGTTCCCGGCGTTCTCTTCATTGCGCGTAGCCACCACCACCCACCACCTCTCCACCAGCCTCGAGTTCGCGCCCGCAGCGCGAACGTCCGCGGCCTGCATAGCCGCCGCCCATCCCCGGCAGACCGACGAGGCCCACACCTCGCTCAGCCGGGGCGCGAAGGGCGCTCCAGCTTGATCTTCTCCCGTCGGCGGCGTGTCCAATCCCCACCAGCGCGGCCAACCGGGGCCGAACCGGTGACGGGCCGCCGAACGAAACGACGCTACGCACGCGCCGCAGCCGAGTCAACGACCGCCGCGCGGGACTCGCGTAGCCCCGGGGACGCGTCAGGACTCGAAGTCCTCCGGCGAGACCTGGTCGAGGAACTCGCGGAAGCGCTCCACCTCGTCCTCCTGGTCGTCCGGCAGCAGGATGCCCGCCTCGGCGAGCACCGCCTCGGCCGCGTAGATCTTGGCTCCGCAGCGCAGCGCGAGCGCGATGCCGTCCGAGGACCGCGAGGAGACCGTCACCCCGCCGTCGAAGAGCAGCTCGGCGTAGAAGGTGCTGCCGCGCAGCGCGGTGATGTGCACGGCCGTCAGCCGCCGCCCGAGCGCCTTGAGCGTGTCCCGGAACAGGTCATGCGTGAGCGGACGCGGCGGTTGCGACCCCTCAAGGGCGGCCGCGATCGCCTGCGCCTCCGACTGGCCCACCCAGATCGGCAGATACCGCTCCCCGGAACTCTCCCGCAACAGCACGATCGGGAGATTCGAGGGCAGTTCGACGCGCACTCCAACGACATCGAGCTCGTTCACGTGGTCCAGCCTAGTCGTCCAACAGCGCGGCGCGAAGCAGGGCTGCCTCCAGGCGCACCAGCGCCGCCGCCGTCTGAGCCGTCGCGGACCGCGAAGATCCGCCGTGCGCGGCTTTGACCAGCGCCGCGGCGCGGTCGGCGGAGACGGCCACCGGACGCAGGTGGCGCGGCTCGATTCCGAAGCCGAGCAGCTCGGCGGCGGCGCGGGCGACGAGCAGGTCTGCTCCGGAGGCCGGATCGCGGCCGCTGAGCAGTCCGTGCGCGGCGAGTTCGTCCAGCCAGTCGGCGGAGATCCCGGCGGCCCGGGCCAGTCCCTCGCGGCCGAGCGCGACCTCGCCGAGTTCGGGGGTGAAGTACTCGGGTTCGGGCCAGCGCGCGGTCCGGCGCCTGGCAGCACCCTGCGACGCGGCTGAGGACGGCTCCAGCGGCTCGGGCGACGTGGGGGCCAACGCGGGACGCCGGTGCGCCACGGGGGCGTCAGCGGCCCGCGGGTGGCCCGCGGCTACCGGTTCCGGCGTATCAGGGCTCGTCGTCCGCGGCGGCTCGGCCGGTCCGGACAGGGCGACGCGCACCGCCTCCAGGTCCCGCTCGGCGTACCGGCGGTAGCCCGAGGAGGTGCGCTCCGGCACCACCAGGCCGTGCTGCTCCAGCGCGCGCAGCGTCTCCGGCCTGATCCCGGGGAATTCGGCGGACAGCCGGGCCGCCGCCTCCCCGATGGTCAGGGACGGGGCGCGCCGCGGGCCGTCCGCCGCGGGCACTAGCCTCGACCGGCGTGGAAGACGAGGCGGTACTTGCCGATCTGCACCTCGTCGCCGTCGGAGAGCAGCAGCTCCTCGATCCGCTCCCGGTTGACGTAGGTGCCGTTGAGCGAGCCGACGTCGCGCACCAGGAAGCCCTGGGCCGTCCGGGTCACCTCGGCGTGCCGCCGGGAGACGGTGACGTCGTCCAGGAAGATCTCGCTGTCCGGCGAGCGGCCGGCCGTGGTGGTCTCCTGGTCCAGCGGGAACCTGCTGCCCGCGTTGGGCCCGCGGCGCACGACCAGCGCGGCGACCCCGGTCTCCTCCTGGTACGCCGGCACCTCGCCGGTCTCGTCGGTCGGCTCGGCCAGCCCGAGGGCGCCGAAGGCGATCGTCGAGGTGACCTCGGTCGGGCGCTGCCCGGGCGTCAGGGGGTTGCCGCAGTTAGAACAGAACCGGCTGCCCGGCAAATTGGAGTGCCCGCAGCGGGAGCACAGCGAGGCGTCCAACGCGCCTGTCGACGGTGGCATCGAATCGACCTCCTGTCGCGAACGGGACACGTCCCGGCCCGCACGGTCCGGATCCGCCTCGGACTCATTCATCTTGAATAGTGGGTACTCAGCTGACAACGCATCGAAACCTAGGGGCACGCGAGGTGCCGGGTCAACCGACACGGCGGCGGGCCGGGGCCGGGCGGCCCGGCTGGTCCGGCCGTCAGGTCAGGGAAGGTGCCCGGCCGCGAAGTGAGATACGCCTCACCGTGACAGTGCCGCCGCAACCCGCCGAAGCGCCGGTCAGCCCTGGGTCGAGGCCTGGTAGGCGGCCGCGTCGAGCAGCGCGTCCACCGACTCGCCCGCGGCGAGTTCGATCTCGAAGATCCAGCCCTCGCCGTAGGGGTCGGCGTTGACCAGCTCGGGGTTGGCGTCGAGCGCGCTGTTGACCTCGGTCACGGTGCCGGTCAGCGGCGCGTACAGGTCGCTGACCGACTTGGTGGACTCGAGTTCGCCGCAGGGGCTGCCGGCCTCGATCTTCGCGCCGGCCTCGGGCAGCGTGACGAAGACGATGTCGCCCAGCGAGTCCTGCGCGAAGTCGGTGATGCCGACCCGCACGACGGGGCCGGCGCCGCGCACCCACTCGTGCTCGGCCGTGTACTTCAGGTCCTCGGGAGTCGCGGTCACGGCTCTTCCATCGCTCTCTTCGTCGAATGAACGCTGTCATGCGCCCGAAGTACCCCGAGAGCTTGTGGCGCGCGGAGCGGTAGCGGGCTACGCCGCGACCTTACCGGGTCCCCGGCTCACCGCTCCACACGCCACCCGCCATACCGCCGCGCGCGTCAGCCGGCGGGCCGCTCGACCGCCTCGGCCCACTCGCCGAGCAGCCGGTCGGCCGCCTCGGGATCCGGCGCCTCGGCCCACAGGTGGGTGACCGCCTCGGCCGGGTCCGGCAGCACCAGCGTCCAGCGGCCGTCCGGTTCGACGATGCGCACCCCGTCCGTGGTGTCGACCTCGCGGCCCTCGGCGGCCTCCACGACCGTGCGCATCACCATGCCCTTGGCGGCCCACGGCGTCGGCACGTCCATCCGGCGCACGTGCGCGCGCGGGATGCGGGCGTCGATCTGGGAGAGCGTCAGGTGGGTGCGCGAGACCAGGCCGAGCAGCCGGGTGAAGGTGGCGACCCCGTCCAGCGCGCTGTGGAACTCGGGCACCACGAAGCCGCCGCGCCCGTCCCCGCCGAAGATCGTCGTCTTCTCCGAGCAGGCCTTGGTGAGCTGGTCTGGGGCGGTGGAGACCCAGCTGATGCCGACGCCGTGGAACCCGGCGACACGCTCGGCCACCCGGGTGGTGGTCACCGGCAGCGCTATCTCCCCGCCGCGCTTCTCCGCGGCCACCAGATCCAGCAGCACCAGCAGCGCACGGTCCTCGTCGATCCGCGCGCCGGTGTCGTCGACCAGCCAGATCCGCTCGCCCACCGGGTCGAAGCGCACCCCGAACGCGGCCGACGCGGCGGCCACCAGCGAGCCGAGCCGGCGCATCGCGGAGTGCCGCTCGCCCGCCGACTCGGTCGGGTGCGCCTCGTCGATGCCGAGGTTGACGGTGTAGGCCTCCACCCCGATCCGGCCGAGCAGCGAGGGCAGCACCAGGCCCGCCGCGCCGCCGCCGGCGTCCACCACGATCTTGAGCTCGGCGTCGGCGATGCCCGAGACGTCCACCCGGGAGATCAGCTCCTGGACGTAGCTCTCGAAGATCCGCGAGGGGGTGTTCAGGTCGCCGATCTCGCCGGGGAAGGCGCGCCGGTACTCGCCGCGCGAGTAGACCCGGTCCAGCTTGCGCTGGGCGCCCGGGGACAGGTCGGCGCCGGTGGAGTCGAGGAAGGCGATGTCCACCGAGTCGGGCACGCCCGGGGTGGTGCGGATCACGACGCCGCCGGCCGCGCCGTGCGCCGTCTGCAGCCGGGCCACCGGGGTCGGCACGCTCTCCAGGTCGCGCACGTTGAGCGCGCTGGAGGTCAGCGCCGCGATGATCGCCCGCTTCAGGGCGCGGGCGGCGCGGGAGCCGTCCCGCGCGCAGGTGACCGTGTCGCCCTTCTTCAGCGTGGTGGCGTAGGCCCCGGCGAGCCGGACCGCGAGCTCCGGGGTGATCTCCACGTTCATCACGCCGCTGATGCCGCGCGGGCCGAACAGCGAGCGGGAGCTGCGCTGCTCCCAGATCACGTCGCTGTGCACGACGGCGCCGGCCTCGACGGTCTTGAAGGGGTAGACGCGCACGCCGCCGGAGAGGACCGACTCCTCCTCGATCAGGCACTCGTCGCCGACCACGACCCCGTCCTCGATCCGGGCGGCGCGCATCACGTCGGTGTTCTTGCCGATCACGCAGCCGCGCAGGTTCGCCTGCGGGCCGATGTAGACGTTGCTGTGGATGACGGCGCGGTGCAGGAACGCGCCGGTCTTCACGACCGCGTTCGAGCCGACGACGGTGTGCTCGCGCAGCTCGACACCCGCCTCGATCTTCGAGTAGGAGCCGATGTAGCACGGGCCCTTGAGGATGGCGGCCGGGTCGATCTCGGCGCCCTCGGCCACGAACACGCCGGGCGCGGTCTCGAAGGCGTCGATCTCGGTGTCCACCTTGCCGGTGAGCACGTCGGCCTGCGCCTTCACGTAGGACTCGTGGGTGCCGACGTCCTCCCAGTAGCCCTCGGCCACGTAGCCGTAGACCGGCTTGCCCTCGGCGAGCAGCTTCGGGAAGACCTCGCTGGACCAGTCGACCGACTTGCCGGCCTCGAAGTAGTCGAAGACCTCCGGCTCCATCACGTAGATTCCGGTGTTCACGGTGTCCGAGAAGACCTGCCCCCAGGTGGGCTTCTCCAGGAACCGCTCGACCCGGCCCTCGTCGTCGATGATGGTGATGCCGAACTCGACCGGGTCGGGCACCCGGGTCAGGCACACCGTGACCAGCGCGCCCTTCTCCTTGTGGTACGCGATCAGGGCGGTGAGGTCGATGTCGGTGAGCGCGTCGCCGGAGATGACCAGGAAGCTGTCGTCGGAGAGCAGGTCCTCGGCGTTCTTGACGGAGCCCGCGGTGCCGAGCGGCACCTCCTCGTTGGCGTAGTGGAGCACCATGTCGAGCTCTTCGCCGTCGCCGAAGTAGTTGCGCACCAGCGAGGCGAGGAACTGGACGGTGACCACGACCTCCGTCAGGCCGTGCCGACGCAGCAACCGCAGGACGTGCTCCATGATCGGGCGGTTGGCCACCGGCAGCAGCGGTTTGGGCATCGAGGAGGTCATCGGACGCAGGCGGGTTCCCTCGCCTCCGGCCATAACGACGGCTTTCACGGGTAACGCTCCCAGGGTCGTCGGCGGGTTCCACGTACTCGGGACGCGGCGGCCCCGCCGTGGGTACGCGCCGCGCGTCCTACCCCCTGCCCCCTTCCGCCGACCCTAATCGGGGGGTGTGTCTGAACTCACGGGGAACTCATGCCGTTCGCGGGGGCCTCGGGCGAGGTGCCCGGTTCGCCCCTCTCGGACCCGGCGCGCAGCACCTGGCGTGCCTGTACGACGTACAGTGCGGCGGCCAGCCAGTAGAGCGTCGTGCCCCAGATCGCGAAGGCCCAGCCGATCGCGCCGGCCAGGTCGTTGAGGGTGTCGTGGCCGTCGCCGAGCAGCAGCAGCGGGAAGGCGTAGAGCAGGTTGAAGGTGGCGGCCTTGCCCATGTAGTGCACGGGCAGCGGGCCGTGGCCGTGCCGCCTGAGCAGGCCGAGCGGGATGCCCATCAGCAGGTCCCGGCCGACCAGGATGGCCACCAGCCAGACGGGGATGATGTCGCGCCAGGCGAGGCCGACGAGGGTGGCCAGGATGTAGAGGCGGTCGGCGGCCGGGTCGAGCAGCGTGCCGATCCGGCTGGTCTGGTGGAAGGCGCGGGCGATCTTGCCGTCGAGGTAGTCCGTGAAGCCGGCCACCATCAGCACCAGGATGGCCCAGCCGTCCATATGCGGACCGTGGAAGACCGGGCGCAGGACCAGCCAGAGGAACAGCGGCACGCCGAGCAGCCGCAGCACGCTCAGGGCGTTGGGGATGGTCCACACCCGGTCGCGCGGGACGTCGGCGGACTGAGCGCTCATGAGCGCTCAGCTTAGACGATCGAGGTTTACGCCTGTTGATGACGAACGCCCCGACCCCCGAATCCCACGCAGACCACGCACTTCGGCAAAGTCTTGCCCAAATCGTGTGGAAACCGCCTTCCGGGCGCCGGATCCCGGTCCTAGCGTGCAGAGGTAGTACAGCCGTCCGACCGCGCGGGGCTTTCCCCCTTGACTCCGCGCGTGCGGGCGGCTGTCGCGCACGCCTCAGTCGCCCCTGCTCCGCGGCCCTGTGCGAAAGTATCCAGTCGTCATCTTCTCGGACCCAAAGGACCGAGCTTGCAGGTAGGGCGCGGCTGGCTGCCGCGTCTCCTCCCACGTCTGAGCACTCCTTGCGGGATGCTGGGACGCGTGACTCACGCCCCGCCGTCCACATGCCCTCGCCTCGTTGGGCGATCACGCGGGAGGAATTGTGGTCCGCGTGCGCAACGACGCCGCAGGACCGGCACGCGAACACGGCCTGGGACGGCCGGTTGCGTTTGTCAATATGATGGCATTCGGCGCACTCCTGGCTCGTGTACGCGGGGTTGACGTGCACCACCGGAACCCCGGCGCACCTGGCCTTTTACGCGGTGAATCCGCCGAGTTGGTGGAAGGCCCAGGAGTGGAGCGTGGCCCGTTGGGGCTTGCGAAACCGTGCCCGCTCGCGGATGCCCCGCAGATCCCCCAGGGCGATCCCACGACCGGTGCGTTGAGCCTCGGCCACGATCCTCTTCGAAATACAGTGATTCACATCGGCTACGTGCCGCGACTCCCTGCGCCGACGCTTCTTGAGCAGCCGCTTCGCGCTCTTGGTCCCTTTCGCCTGCAGCTTCGCCCGCAGATCCTGCTCACGCTTACGGTGCCGGTTAAGCCCCCGGCCCGCCATCACGACCCCGCCGCTGATGGTGGCGATGTTCACGATCCCCAGATCCACCCCGACAAACCCCGACGGCTCCGCGTTCAACGCCACCTCGGGCAGATCCACGGCGGCGTGCAGAAACCACATCCCGTCCCGGTGCACGAGATCAGACTCGCCCTTGCGGTACTCGGCGATCTCTTTCAGCTGCCCCGGCTCACCCGTGAACGCGACGTCTTTGAGCCGCCCGGACACGGTCCGGATCGATAAGGCCCGAGCGTCATGACGCCACGCCAGCATCCGGTCATCGAACGGCGTCGCCGCCAACACCGACGCCTGCTCAAGCGTCGGCAGCAACTTCACCACCCGCGTCACGATCACAGCACCGAACGCTACCGACATCCACCGACAATCCGTTCGAACCACCACACCTGAACCTCGGTACAGTTATCCAACCGCAACCAACCGTAGCCAGCGGCAACCCGTACCGCCGAAGGCCGTTGACGCCGTTCCGCCTCGAACGGCTACCTTTGACCTGCTACGCAGCAGCCCAGTTCCTCCCCCGCCATCAACGGCCGGGATTCCTTGCGAGAAGGCCGATGAACGACGTGAAGACGCAGCAAGACGTGCACGACCGGGTCCAGGTCCCGACGGGCCGTCAGTTCGAGATCAGCGGCGGCGGGTACCGCGCGGTGGCCACCGAGGTCGGCGCCGGGCTGCGGCTGCTCGAGCACGAGGCGGACGGCGCGGCCAGGCCGCTGATCGCCGGATACGCCGACGACGAGCCCGCGCGGCACGGCGCGGGCCAGATCCTGCTGCCCTGGGCCAACCGCGTGGCCGGTGCGACATACAGCTTCGACGGGGAGGCCCGGCAGCTCGACGTCACCGAGCCGGCGACCGGCAACGCGATCCACGGGCTGACCCGCTGGCTGCCCTGGCGGCTGGCCGAGCACACCGCGGACAGCGTGCGCCTCGAACTGTCGCTGTTCCCCCATCCGGGCTATCCGCACACACTGGAACTCGCCGTCCGGTACCGCGTGGGAACCGATGGACTCGCTGTAGACATCTGTGCGAGAAACACCGGAGAACATCCGGCTCCGTACGGCTTCGGGGCGCACCCGTATATCACGCCGGGAGTGCGACCGGAGGAAGGACGCGCCGACGAATGGACACTCCACCTGCCCGCGGAGCGCTATCTCGCGGTGGACGAGCGGATGATTCCACGCGGGGGTTTCGATGTGGATTCGAGCCCTTACGATTTTCGCAAGCCGCGTTCCCTCGCGGGTTGCGCTCTCGACACCGCGTTCTGCGGTCTGCAACGTGAATTGGACGGTATCGGCCGCATTAGGCTGAGCGCTCCGGGCGGGGCGGCCGTCACCCTCTGGCTCGATCGCGGACTCGAGTGGGTCCAGGTGTTCACAGGGGACGCGCTGGCCGGAGGCGCACGGCGCGCGGCGGTGGCGATCGAGCCGATGAGTGCGCCCCCGGACGCGTTCAACTCCGGCACCGATCTGAAGCGTCTGGAACCCGGCGCGGCGGTGACTCACCGTTGGGGGATCCAAGTGAGCTGACGGCGCGTCAGTTATAATGCCTGGCCGCAAACTCGTCGGCTGTCGTGATCTCACGACGACTGATGTACTGGGCTGGAGAAAAGTCCATCAGCGTTTTTTCTGACAGTGGTTCCGGGTTGCTCCATTCGGGTTTATCATGGCCTGGAGAGGCCCGCCGACGGCGCGGACGCGCCCTCCCCGCGCGCTGCGCCTCAGCTCCCTGCGACCACCTCCCAGGCCGCGGGCAGGGCCGCGAAACAGGATGCGAAGGGGTCACAAGCAACAATGAGCACAGCTACGAGGAACCAGGCCTTGCTGCCCACGGGTGGCCGCTCGGCCCGCCGGGCCCGCCAGGTGGCGGAAGCCGAAGCGGTCCGCGCGCAGGAGGCCGCCTACAAGCCGAAGGACGGCTACGTCTCCTGGCTGCTGACCCGGTGCAACCGGGAACTCGGCCGGCACGTGGACCGGGTGCTGGACGAGGTCGACCTGACGGAGGCCCAGTACGGCGTCCTGCAGGCGCTGGTGCACCTCAAGAGCGCGTCGTCCGCCACCCTCGCCCGCTCGGTCTCGGTCACCCCGCAGGCGATGGTCGGCCTGGTGGCGGCGCTTGAGCGCAAGGGCTACATCACCCGCACCTCCCACCCCGGCGGCGGCAGGGTGATCACCACCACGGTCACCCCGCTCGGCCAGGAGGCCTTCGACACCGCGAAGAAGCGCGTGCGCGCGCTGGAGCGCTCCGTTCGCAAGGCCCTGACCGAGGAGGAGTACGCGGTCATCGTGGGGCACCTGGAGAAGCTCAGCAATGCGCTGAGCGAGCTCTGACAGGTCGTTTCGGGACGCGCACACCCACCGCGGACCGCAGTTCACCCACCCCCGTCTGGCCATAAGCCCGGCGGGGGCTTTCTCGTTTCCTGGCCCGTCGCGGGGGCGTTTTCTGGAGCGGTTAAGCCGGGGTTAAGGCGGGAGGGACGCGGGACCAGCCGAGTGTCACCGTCCGGCAACAGTTGTATGTGCGTGAGGTCCTAGCGGCTGCAGTATTTATGTCTCCTGCGTCAGGCGCGTGGACGCCTCGCGCCGGAAGAGCGCGGTCCACAGGAAGTCCTCACCGAAGCACACGGACTCCGGCGACTCGTCGTCCGGCGTTGTTCGGAGCCCATCGCGCCGGACGCGAAGCAGACCAGGCCCAGATGGCCGCCGTCCACCAGTTGAAGATAGCTGATACGGCGGTGCGGCGGCAGATGGTGGAAGCAGCCGGAGTCGTAGACGAGGTCGTAGGGGCCGACGAGGTCCGCGCGGGTCAGCTCGAAGGCGTCACCCAGATGGAAACGCACATCGGCACCGGCCTCAGCCGCGCGCTCCCGCGCCCAGGCGATCGCGGCCGGCGAGAGATCCACGGCGTCGACCTCGCAGCCGCGCTTTGCCAGGAAGACGGCGTTGCGGCCTGGTCCGCAGCCAAGTTCAAGCACCCGCCGCGGGCGAATCAGGCCCCGGTCGAGATAGTCGGCGAGGTTCTCATCGGGGCGGTTGGCGAAGAACGGGATCGGCTTGCCGCGGTCCTCGTAGAACCCGTCCCACCACTGCCCGCCCGCCTGGGCCGTCCACCTGTCCTCCCCGGCGTCGAAGAGCCCGTCGAGGAGCCTCAGCACGTCCTCGACGCCGCGGATGTGACGGTCGGTCATCTCGCACCCCGCCCTGATGTGCTGTCAGAAGTCCGCGTGGTCCGGCGGGAGAAGGTGACGCAGCTCGTTGCGGACGCGGCGTTCGACGACGGCGAGGTACAGGTTCGCGTCCTCGTCGGCGAAGAAGTCCTCGCCGACCGACGCGCTCACCGCGGCGCGCGGGTCGAAGCGGGCGCCGGCGTCGAGCTCCGTGCCGTGCTCGGCCGCCTTGCGGGCGACGGCGCCGTAGTGCCGGCGCACCAGCGGGTCGGTGACGGTGCGCCAGATGCCCGCGGGGACGGCCAGCATTCGGCCGGGGGTGCGCCGGGCCGCGCGGGCCGCGCAGTCGGCGACGCTCTCCCAGCCCCACGGGCCGAGCCGGTCGGCGAGGCGGTAGCGGCTGGCCACCGGCGAGAGCACGTAGCCGTACAGCTCGACCTGCAGCAGGCCGTTGCCCGCGGTCGCGCCCACGAAGACCGTCACGGTCAGGCCGGCCGAGCCGCGCGTGATGCGGACGCGGCGGAACCTGCGGGCCGAGGCGTGGCCGCGTGCGGGGGCGGCCGGGACGGGCAGCAGCCGGACTGGGAGTTCGGCGTCGCCGCGTGTCGCGAGGGCGGGGCCCGCGGCGACCGGGTAGTCGTCCACGAGGACGAGCGCGGCGCCGCCGGCGTCCAACGGGCCGAGGCCGTCGGCCAGCGCCTCGCACGCGCGGTCCAGCAGGTCCTCGGTGTCGAAGGGCGCCGAGCGCGACGCCGCCGGGCCGAGGTCGATCAACCACCTTCTGCGCAGCGCCTGACGCCCGGCGCCGAGGAAGGGGTCGCCCGAGGCGGCCAGCGGCGGACGCACGGTCTGCGCGGCGGCCAGCCGGGCGCCGAGGACGCCGAGCGCGTGCTGGGCCCAGGCGGGCTCGGCGGAGAGCCAGCGGCCCGGCGTGTAGTGGCCGGGCGCGAGGCGGTCGGCGATCGTGGAGCGGGCGGCGAGCTCCTCGGCGAAGACCGCGATCCAGCAGCCGAGCGCCGCAGCGAGCGGGGCGACGAGCCGACGCAGCCGGTCGTAGCCGGTCACCGGCGCGGAGATGTGCAGCGTGGCCCGCAGGCCGAAGGGGTCGGCGTGCGTCAGGGTCAGCGCGCAGAGGATGACGCCGACGGCCATCAGCGCGAACAGCGCCGCCTGGGCCCCGGCCTTCGGCCGCTCGCCGCGCGCGGCGTCGGCGTACTCGGCCCTGGAACGCCGTCCCGCGATCGTCTCGGACGGCCGCAGCGCGCGCACCGCGAGCACCGTCGCGGCCAGCCAGGCCAAAAAGCACGGTACCGGCCAGCCGCCGAGCGCCGTGGCCACCGCCACGACCAACAGCATCGCGCCGTCCCGGTACAGCCGCCGCGATCGGGCCGCCACCGCGTGCCGGACCACGGTCGCGAGGTCCACGCCGTCCGACGTCGGCGGCTGCCGGTCCTCGCGCACCAGAAGGTGCCTGACCAGGCCGCGGCCGTAGGCCTCATCGAGGTGTGCGGCCGTGCACAGATAACGCGTGGCGTCCTCGTCCAGCGCCGGCTCGGGCCGCCTGGGCCCAGGGACGCGCCCGACCTGTGCCACCACACCGGTCGAAACTCCCACCCTACGAACTGCCTTCCGAAATCCCACCCGCCGATATCGGCGAGAGCCGGACCTTACCACGGGAAAGACCTCGCCATTCGGGGTGCCGGCGCCGTGCGGCACCCGGGGGGCGAAGCTTTGGCCAAGGCTTTGCCGGACCGTCACCCACCGGTGTAATCACCCGCTGACATCAATAGCGATTCGGATGATTTTTTTCGGGTATGCCGGTTTCGCTCCCACCTGGGGGCGCGCGGGAACATTGCGGCGCCTTTGGGCGTTGGCCCCTGTGGACACGGTAAGGGACGGCAAGGTGATCCGCCCCCGGCGAAGTCACCCTGCACAAGGGAACCAGGGACACGGTATACGGCCGAGGAGGCTTTGGGGATGAGCGAGCGCGCTTTGCGCGGCACCCGGCTGGGTGCCACGAGCTATGAGACCGACAGCGGGATAGACCTGGCCCCGCGGCAGGACGTGGAATACGCCTGCCCGAGCGGCCACCGGTTCCGGATGCCGTTCTCGATGGAGGCCGACGTGCCGGCCGTCTGGGAGTGCCGCGTGTGCGGCGCCCAGGCACTGCGGGTCGGCGGCGTGGCCGAGGAGGACAAGCCGGGCAAGCCGGTCAGGACCCACTGGGACATGCTGCTCGAGCGCCGGAGCATCCCGGAGCTCGAGGAGGTGCTCGCCGAGCGCCTCGAGGTGCTGCGCGGCGGCGGCATCGGCGGCGGGCTCGGCGCCCGCGCGGTGCGGCACACCGCCCCGCCGGTGAACCTGGCGACCGGCGCCCCGGCCGGGAGCGCCAAGGCGACGACCGAGAGCAGGCAGACGGCGACGTCCACCGCGGCGAAGAAGACGACGGCCGCGAAGAAGGCGCCCGCCAAGAAGACCACCGCGGGCACCGCCCCGGCGAAGAAGACGGCGGCGAGCAAGGCCGCTCCGGCGACCAAGACGACGGACAAGCCGCTGAAGAAGACCGCGTCGAAGCGGCCGTCGGCGAAGTAAGTGAAGTAAGCGAAGTAAGTCCGCAGCTGAAGCAGGCGAATAAGGCGCGGTGAGTCGGGTGGGCGAGCGCATCGGTGCCATTCCGCGCGGCCGGAACGGATCGGCCACGCGCGACGGCCGAGCGGGCCCACTTCGACCGGCCGCCGCGCGCCGCTGAACGCCCGGGTCGCGCACCGCGAGCGCGGAAGGCGGGCTCGTGCCCGCCTCCGATCATCGTCGACCGCGGCGGGCGTGCGGCTCCCCGTCCGCACCGCCGCGGCTGTCCGCTGAACCTCTACCCGCTGGACGCCTGGAGAAGCGATCAGGCGCTCTGCTTCTTGCGCTTCCCGGTCAGCTGGGCGATCCGGTCCTCGAAGCCCCAGGTGGTGGCCCGCCAGAGCGACTCGAACATGATGCTGCGGTTCATCTTTGACACGCCGATCTCGCGCTCCACGAAGGTGATCGGCACCTCGACGATCTTCATCCCGAGGTTGCTCACCCGGCGGGTGAGGTCGGTCTGGAAGATGTAGCCGCCGGACTCCACCGACTCAAGGCCGAGCCGCTCCAGCGTGCTGCGGCGGAAGACCCGGTAGCCCGCCGTCACGTCGCGCACCTTCAGGCCCATGACCAGGTGGATGTACGTGTTGCCGCCGCGGGACAGGAACTGGCGGGAGGCCGGCCAGTTGACGATCTTGCCGCCCTTGACGTAGCGCGAGCCGATCACCAGGTCGGCGTTCTTCTCCTCGAGCGCGGTCAGCATCGACGGCAGGTCCTCGGGGCGGTGCGAGCCGTCCGCGTCCATCTCGATGAGCAGCTGGTACCCGTTCTCCAGGCCCCAGGCGAAGCCGGCCAGGTAGGCGGCGCCGAGCCCCTGCTTGCCCGCGCGGTGCATCACGTTGACCCGCTCGTCCTTCGCGGCGAGCTTGTCCGCCAGCTCGCCGGTGCCGTCGGGGCTGTTGTCGTCCGCGACCAGCACGTGGACCTGCGGGTTGTGCTCGTGCACCCGGGTGACGATGCGCTCTAGGTTGTCCACCTCGTTGTACGTCGGGATGATCACGAGGACCGCGGAGCGCGCGTCGGCTTCCGGCGCTGACTCGGCCGGGCTGTTCGACTCGGTCACGTGTGGGCCTTCCTTGCATTCGATGCGTTGACGGAGATCACTGAAGAAGCTGAAGTACCAGGTGCGGGCAGCGAGTTTACCCCTTCTGAAGAGGTGTCAACCGCCGCTGCGGCGCTCCCTGACGAAGCCGTTACCGCACTGTCGCCCGCAGGTCGCGTGACGGATTCCGGGGCGACGGCGAAGGCCGCCTCGAGACGGCGCCGTCGGCGTCCCGCGTACGCGGCCCAGAGCCAGCCGAGCAGGCCGAGCGCCATCATCACCCACTCGGGATCCGCGCCGAGCCGGATCGCCAGGGTCTGCCCGGTACGCGGCGTGACCTCGGCGGCGACCACGGCCGGAACGAACTGCCCGGTCTCCTGGACGATGTGCCCGGAGGCGTCGATGTACCCGGAGATACCGCTCGTGGCGGCGACCATCACCGGGCGGCCGGTCTCCACCGCGCGCAGCTGGGAGATGGCCATCTGCTCGCCGGGCTGGTCGGTCCAGCCGTACGTGGCGTTGTTGGTCTGGATCACCAGCACCCCGCCGCCGCCGAGGACCGAGGACCTGACCATGTCGTCGTAGGCGACCTCGAAGCAGATCACCATGGCGATCTTGACCCCGCCGACGGTCAGCACGCCGGGCGTGTTCCCGGGCACGAAGTCCCGGGGCACCAGCGACATCTCGGAGAAGTACTTGGTCAGCTCGGCGCGCCAGGGGATGTACTCGCCGAAGGGCACGAGATGCCGCTTGGCGTACGTCGCGCCGGGCCCGGTGTTCGGGTCCCAGACGATGCCGAGCTCCTTCGCCTGGGTCGAACCGAGGTCCACCACGGCGCCGACCAGCGTCGGTACGCCGATGGCCTGCACGGCGCCGCTGACGATGGCGTAGGCCTCCGGGTTGGCGTACGGGTCGACGTCGTCGGAGTCCTCCGGCCAGAACACCGCGACCGGCTGCTTGGCCTTGCCCTCCGCGATCTCCTGGGCGTACTGCTCGGTGACCCTCGCGTGGTTGTCGAGCACCGCGTAGGCCTGGCCGTACGCGTCGAGGCCGGTGCGCGGCACGTCGCCCTGGATCGCCGCGAGCTCGACCGGCTTGCCGGCCGTGGTCTGGATCGGGACGAGGTTGCCGACGATCGGCAGCAGCAGCGCGGCGCCGACCCAGGCGAGCGAGGCGCGCCAGCCGATCGCCGACGCCCAGCCGCTGGTCGTCGGCCGGTCTATCCGCGTCTGCCGGGCCCGGTACAGGCGCAGCGCGAGCGCGGCGAGCACCGTGCCGACGAGCGCGGTGGCGAAGCTCAGCAGCGGGGCGCCGCCGAGGGCGACGATCTTGGTGAGCGGGGTCTGGGTCTGACTGAAGGCCAGCCGTCCCCAGGAGAAGCCGCCGAGCGGCCAACGGTCCCGGAAGAACTCCTCGGACACCCACAGCAGCGCCTGCCAGAACGCGGCGAAGCGCAGCCTGGAGACCGAGGCCACGGCGGCGCCGAGCGGCGCGAAGTAGAGCGCCTCGACCAGGCCGAGGGCGACGAGCGCGTCCACGCCGATGACGTCGACCCAGCGGAAGATGACGTAGCAGAAGGCCAGGCCGAACCAGAACCCGGCCCAGGCCGCGGCGGCCCACGGACGCCGCTGCTGCCGGGTGACCCGGCCCTGGTAGGCCGCGCGCACGGCGAGGGTGTAGCCGGCCACGCTCAGCGGGGCGAGCCACCACCAGCCGATCGGCGCGAACGCCGGGTAGAGCAGCCCGCCGGACGCCGCGGCACCGAGGTGCGGCAGCCACCCACGGCCGGGCCGGGGGCGTCGGGGGCGCCAGAGTCGTGCCACGGATGGCCCTTCCGCTCGCTCGGACAGTGGGAGATTGCGCGGCGCCTGCAACGGATCGCCCGTCTCATCATCGCGCATCGGTACGGACGGTGGGGCCTGCGGGGACGGTTGCATCCGCTTTCCCACGCACTTCTTAATCGTTCACGGTGTTTCTCATCCCACGAGAAGATCGTGGACCACGCGACCGCGCACCGCGGTCCGCAGACACGACGGCAGCGGCTCGCCGGGGGTGAGGTCCGGCAGTCCAGGGACGCCCGCGCGCTCGTCCGTGGACCACGCGGCGACCCGGGAGTCCGGCGTCTGAACGACCAGGTCACCGGCCTGCCAGACCGCGTACGTCGCGGCGGCGCCGGGGGCCAGCACACCGTGCTCGTCAACCGGAACACCCGGGGCGCCCGGCCGCAGCGCCCGCCAGCCGCCGCGGGTGTGCGCGGCGAACGCGGCGCGCACGGTGATCCGGGATGCGGGCGTGCGATGGAAGGCCGCGGCGCGCACCGCGTCCCAGGGCCCGAGCGGGATCACCGGCGAATCCGAGCCGAACGCGAGAACCACCCCGGCCGCGCCGTACGCCGCGAAGGGGTTCATGCCCTCGGCGCGCTCCCGGCCGAGCCGCCGCGCGTACATGCCGTCCGGCCCGCCCCACGCGGCGTCGAAGCCGGGCTGCGCGCTGACGACGACGCCGTGCCGGGCGAGCTTCTCGATCACCTTGCGGTCGGCCATCTCGGCGTGCTCGGCGCGCACCGTCAGGGCGCGGATCCGGCTCTCCCCCACCGCGTCCGCGGCCAGTTCGAGGCCGCCGGCCAGCAGGTCCATCGCGTAGTCGCCGATGACGTGGAAGCCCGGCTGCACGCCCGCCTCGGCGCACGCGACGAGGAATCCGGCGATCTGCTCGCCCTCGAGATAGTTGACGCCGCCGTGCGCCGGATCGCCGGTCTCGGCCGCGTCCTCGTAGGGGTCGCGCAACGCGGCGGTGCGTGAGCCGATGGCGCCATCGATGAACAGGTCGCCACCCGCGCCGACCCCGCCGAGTTCGAGGGCCTTGATCGGATCGGTCAGCTCGCCCCAGTAGCCGAAGACATACGGTCCCGGCTCGGCTGCCGCGAGCTCAAGCAGCCCGGTGAAGTCGGCCTCGCCGGAGATGTGCGGTCCGCCGCACTCGTGCAGCGCGCCGATGCCCAGTTCGGCGGCCCGAGCCCGCGCGGCCCGCTGCGCGTCGGTGCGCTGCGCTTCGCTGATCCGCTCGAAGGCGGCGGAACGCACCAGGTGGTGCGCGTCCTGGGCGACGAGGCCCGAGCCGCGGAAGCCGACCGCGCCGGCGGCCTCGGGCACGGCGGCCAGCAGCGCGCGGGAGACGACGGCGGAGTGCACATCCACCCGCGACAGGTACGCCGCGCGTCCCCCGGCGGCCCACTCCACGTCCTCGGCGCTCGGCACGACCGCCTCGGGCCAGGCCGTCTCGTCCCAGCCGGTGCCGAGCACGACCGCGTCGGACGGCAGCGTGCGCGCGTACGCCGTGACCCGGTCGAGCAGGTCGGTGGCGGAGACGGCGGCGGACAGGTCCAGGCCGGTCAGCGCGAGGCCGGTGGAGGTGGCGTGCACGTGCGAGTCCACGAACGCGGGCGTCACCAGCGCGCCGCCGAGATCGATCACCGTGTCGGCCGCGTCGGCGTGCAGGTCGGCGCCGTCCTCGGAGCCGATCCAGGCGACGGTCTCGCCGACCGTGAGCATCGCGGTGGCGTAGGGCTCGGCCGGGTTGTACACGGAGCCGCCGCGCAGCAGGGTCGTGGGCTGCGCGGCAGGGCTGTTCGCGGGACTGGTCACGGAATCAACCCTAACCGCGAGCGGGGCTAAGGCAGATCCGGGGTCCGGCCCTCGAACGGCGTGGACAGCACGATCGTGGTCCGGGTGGAGACGTTCGCGGCGGAGCGGATCCGGCCCAGCAGCCCCTCGAGGGCGCCGGGCGTGGCGACGCGGACCTTGAGGATGTAGTTCTCGTCCCCGGCCACCGAGTGGCAGGACTCGAGCTCCGGCAGGCCGGCGAGCCGCTCGGGAACGTCGTCCGGCGCGGCCGGATCGAAGGGCTTGACCGAGATGAAGGCCGTCAGCGGCAGCCCGAGCGCCTCGACGTCCACCACGGCGCGGTAGCCCTGGATGACCCCGCGCTGCTCGAGCCGGCGCACGCGCTGATGGGCGGCGGAGGTGGACAGGCCGGTGGCCTTGCCCACGTCCGTGTAGCTCATCCGCCCGTCCTCCAGCAGCAGCCGCACGATCTGCAGATCAATGTCCTCCACGGGGTAAACCGTAGCCTCCCCGGGAGGAAGTCGGCGCCATCGCAAACCGGCGGGTGGTCAGATACGTCCGTGACAGGAGCTCGACGAGATCTGTCCGCAGGCCGCCAATGCGACAGAAGCTGCTGGGAAGTAGGCGCAGGGCGGGCGGGTAACGAACCGGCGGCCCACGCACGGGCACCGGACACAGCAGCACGAGGCAGCACCCCAACGATCCCGACAGCCGCAATCGCCACCGCACCACGCTGGGAAACAGGCGGACCGGCGAAGCGGCGGGGCACACCTGTCAGTACTCACCGCTATCGTGATCGACGTGACGGAAGGTCAGGCGATCGAGCAGGTGACGGCGGCGGCGGAGCGGCTGTGCGCGCAGGAGGGGATGAGCGCTGCGCGGGCGCGGCAGATCCGGTGGTTCGTCAAGGAGCTGCGGCTGGCGCTCGCGCATCCTGGCTTCCGGCCGGCCGAGCCGGTGGTGACCGCTGCGGATTTCTTTCAGCCGCAGGCGGTCAGCTCGTACCTGGAGCTCGGGCAGCGCGGCGAGCTGCGGACCCGGGCCAGCCGCGTGCCGGGCGCGCTGTCGAGTCCGGCATCGATGCGGGTGCGGGAGGACTGCCTGAAGCTGATCTCGCGCGAGCTGACGCTGCCGCTGGTCCTCGGCGAGCGTGCCCCGCAGCCGGAGGTGCATGAGACCGTCGACGCGCCGACGCGGTCTCAGTTGCGCAGCTACCTGCTCGATCGGGCCGAGAACCCGCCGGTGCTGGCGGCGCACGTGCGGCTGCTGGCGATCATAGGAGTGGTGCTCGACACGGGGGCCCGGGTCGGCGAGCTGTGCGCGATGGCGGTGGACGACGTGGAGCTCCAGGTGCGCGAGCCGTCGGTCACCGTTGTGCGTATGCCGCAGGCGCGGCGGATCGCGGAGCCGGTGACGGAGCGGATCACGCTCGCGCGCGGGACGGCCGCCGCGCTGCGTAACTGGCTGCAGCGGCGGCAGGAGCTGATCGACGAGTTCGAGCTGGGCGTGAAGTCGCTGTGGGTGTCGGTCGCGGGCAATCACGCGGGGCTGCTGGCGCAGGACGGGCACGCGATCCGTCGGCCGCCGGGGATGCCGCTGCGGCCGCGGGGCCTGCAGCGCGCGTATACGCGGGCGGTCGTGGAGCTCAACACGGAGCTGGCCGGATCACCGGGCTGGCAGCCGCTCCCCTACCGCCTCGAGTTGCTGCGTCGGGCGATCGAGGTGCCGGAGGATCACAAGCTGGGCGCAGTCGACGGGGGAGCATGCTGAGTTCTGAAGCACTTCATCGGTCTGTCCGTCCGCGTCAGCTCTGCTCCGGGCAGATCAGCCGCAAGGTCGGGAAGATCGCCGGGATGCACGTGGCGCTCGTCCCTGATCGACGCCGGGATGGTGACCTGCCTCTTGCTGTCGAATTTCACCGCAGCCGCCTCCAACCAGATGGGTAGTGCTAAAGCGGAGACTGAGGGAGAAGGTCAGCTCGCTACCGGCGGGTGGTTGGGGTACGCGGTCTCGTCGTGCTCGTGCTCGTGCTCATGTGCCTCGTCGTCCTCGCTTACGGCCGAGCCCGCGCCGCCGGTGAACTGCTGGACCGTGGCGGTCTCGCCGACGACGCCTTGCGCGAGCAACTCCTCCTCGCGGGCCTGCCGCTTGGCCGCCCAGATCGAGGTGAGCCAGGCCGCGGTGATCACTACCGCGCCGGTGCAGGCGGTGATCCAGTCCGGCACGTCGCGCCAGACCTCCCACAGCAGCAGCACCGCGAGCAGGGCGATCGAGTAGTAGGCGCCGTGCTCGAGGTAGCGGTACTCCTCGAGGGTGCCCTTGCGCACCACGTACACCGTGAGCGATCGGATGTAGCCGGCGCCGATCGCGAGGCCGAGGGTGATCAGCGCGATGTCCACGGTCACCGAGAAGCCGCCCATGACCGAGTCCATGGAGAACGTCGCGTCGAGCAGTTCGAGGTAGATGAACAGCAGGAACGCGCTACGACCCTGCACGGTGGCGCGCGGCCGGGAGGCGCCGTCGGCGTCGGCTCGGTCGGCGACCTGCTCGGAGAGCAGGTGGATGCCGAGGTAGCAGGCGAGGCCCACGATGCAGCCGACGAACACCCGGAACCGGTCGTCCGGCTCGACGGTGATGCCGGCGACGGCGGTGAACAGCAGGGCGATGAGGATCGGGACGCCCTTGCGGCCGAGCAGGCCGGGCAGCCGCTTCTCCACGGCCGGCCACCAGTGCACCTCGCGCTCCTCGCGGAAGAAGGCGATGGCGATCATCAGCAGGAAGATCCCGCCGAACGCGGCGATGCCTGGCTGCGCGGTCAGCAGCAGCGAGTGGTAGCGGTCCGGGTTCTCATAGGCCAGGTCGACCGCTCGCCACGGCGACAGGTGCGCGCCGATGGAGACGATGATCAGCGGCAGCAGCAGCCGCATCCCGATGGCCGCGATCAGCACGCCGACCGTCATGAACATCCGCTGCCAGTAATGGTTCATCCGGGCCAGGATCGTCGCGTTGACGATCGCGTTGTCGAACGAGACGGCGATCTCCAGCACGCCGAGCAACGCGACGACTACCAGGCCCTGCATCCCGCCGACGACATAGCCGCCGATCAGGGCCGCGATCGCGACCGTGTGGGCGAATCCGAAAATCCGTGAACTCTCGCCGCCTCGAAACATCCGCGCCGCCTCGGGATGGAATGGACCTTTTTACCATGCTTCGGCCTACAGCTGACTACGCATAACATACCCATCGCGCGCCGATACAGTGCCGTGACAATGCTCTCATAGGAGCAATCGGAGCGCGGGGGCGCGGGGTACGAGCCGCCGCGCGCACCCCGCACACCCCGTACGTCACACCGGTTTCAGTGGGTCCCGCTACGTCCCATCCGGCCCCGATTCCGCCTCGGACCCGAGGTCAGCGCCTCAGCCCCGCTCCAGCGCCCTGGCGATCACCCGGCGCTGGATCTGGTTGGTGCCCTCGACGATCTGCAGCACCTTCGCCTCGCGCAGGAAGCGTTCGACCGGGAAGTCGGTGGTGTAGCCGGCGCCGCCGAGCACCTGGACCGCGTCCACCGTCGTCTGCATGGCCGCGTCGGTGCAGTGCAGCTTGGCGATGGCCGCCTGCCGGGTGAAGGGCAGGCCGAGGTCGCGCAGCCGGGCCGCGGCGAGGTACGCGGCGCGGCCCACCTCCGTACGCACGGCCATGTCGGCCAGGATGAAGCCGAGGGCCTCGTGCTCGATGATCGGCTTGCCGAACTGAACCCGCTCCTTGGCGTACGCGGTGGCGGTGTCGAGGGCGGCCTGGGCTAGCCCGACCGCGCAGGCGGCGATGCCGAGCCTTCCGCAGTCCAGCGCCCGCATCGCGATCTCGAATCCCTGGCCGAGCTCGCCGATCTGACGCTCCGCCGGAACGCGCACGCCCTCGAAGCGCATCTGCGCGGTGGTGCTCGCGCGCATGCCCATCTTGTGCTCGGGGCTCGCCGCGCTCAGGCCCGCGGTGCCCGCCTCGACCAGGAAGGCGCTGATGCCCTTCGGTCCTGGGCCGCCGGTGCGGGCGAGCACGGTGTAGAAGTCGGCCTCGCCGCCGTGGGTGATCCAGGCCTTCGTGCCGTCGATCAGGTAATCCTGCTCGTCGGCCACGGCGCGGGTGGTCAGGTTGGCCGCGTCCGAACCGTGCTCGGGCTCGGACAGGCAGTAGGCGCCGAGCAGTTCGCCGCCGATCATGTCCGGCAGCCAGCGCTTGCGCTGCACCTCGGTGCCGTACCCGGCCAGCGCGTGGCACGCGAGCGTGTGCACCGAGACGCCGAGGCCCACGGCCAGCCAGTGCCGGGCGAGCTCCTCGACGACCTGCAGGTACACGGTGTAGGGCTGGCCGCCACCGCCGTGGTCCTCGTCGTAGGGCAGGCCGAGCAGGCCGGAACGGCCGATCAGCCGGAAGACCTCGCGGGGGAACTCGCCGACGGACTCGGCCGACGCCGCACGGGGCGCGAGCTCCGCGGCGCCGAGCTCCTCGGTGAGTTCGAACAGGGCCTGTGCCTCCTCGGTGGGCAGCAGGGCGCGTCGGACAGCATCCATGGGTCACTCCGGCGTGACGGCCGCCCAGGTCATGAGCGGGAACGGTCGGGGGCGCGGTCCGGGGATCACCCGGGCCACGCCCTCAAGGTACCGCGATTCGCCGATCTGGTCGGGGTTACGAGGAGGAGTTCGAGCTTGACGAGGAGGACGAGGTCGAGTCGCCCTGGCCCGCCTCGATCTTCTTGATGTCGCTCACGATGGTGTTGGCCGGGATGGCGAAGCCGAGGCCGACCGAGCCGGACTCGGAGCTGGAGCTCGAGGACGAGGAGGTCGAGTAGATCGCCGAGTTCATCCCGATGACCTCCCCGGAGTCGTTGAGCAGCGGGCCGCCGGAGTTGCCCGGGTTGATCGAGGCGTCGGTCTGGATGGCCGTGTAGGTGACGGTGGTCTCGGTGCCGCCCCAGTTGAAGCCGGGGAAGCCGCCGCTGGAGTTGCCGGTGCCCGAGGTGGTGGACTCGGTGACCGAGACGCTCCGGTTCAGCGCGGAGACGATGCCGCTGGTGACCGTGTTCTGCAGGTCGTCCGGGGAGCCGATGGCGACGGTCTGGTCGCCGACCTGCACGTTGGAGGAGTCGGCGAAGGTGACCGGCTTCCAGTCGGAGCCGCCCTCGACCTGGATGATCGCGATGTCGTCGGCCGCGATGTAGCCGACGACCTTGGCGTTGTAGGTCTTGCCTGCGTAGTTGGTGACGGTGAGCGTGCCGCCGGAGGAGACGTAGTCCGCGACGACGTGGTTGTTGGTGACGATGTAGCCGTTGCTGGAGATCACCATGCCGGAGCCGATGCCCTCGGAGCTGCTGGTGGTCTCGGTTATCTTCACGACGCTCGGCAGCACCGCCTTGGCCACCGCGCCGACCGTGGTCGTGGTGTCGGAGCTGTTCGAGCCGGTGACGACGCTGACCGTGGTCGCGTTGTCGTTGAAGCGGTGGTCGAAGTAGGCGCCGGAGACGCCGCCGATCGCGGCCGCCAGCACCACTACGGACAGGGCCAGGCTGAGCCCGACCTTGCGGGCGTTGCGCTTGGGCGCCGAGCCGTGGAGGCTCAGCTCCGGCGGGACGGGAGGCAGGTTGCCGGTGCCGCCCGGGGCGGGGTACGGCTGGCCGGGATACTGCTGTCCGCCGGAGCCCCAGGCGAACTCCCCGGTCTGCGCCGCGACGACCTGCGGTTCGTCCGGACGCTGGTAGGCCGCCGCGGCCTGGCCGGAGGCGCCGGATGGGGACTGCGCGTAGACCGGCTGCGGAGCCTGGCCCTGCGCGGCGGCGGTCTGCGGGTGGACCCAGTTCGGATCCTGCGAGGAGGGGTGCTGGGGCGTCTCGGTCATGCTCTTACCTTCGACGCCGAAGTTGAGAGTGCGCTGAGACCTAATCGAGACCTGCCCAAGAACTCGGCAAGGAGTCTCTTGACCGTTCGGCGCTCAAAAAGAGCGACGCGCCGGGGCTCAGAGCGCGAAGGCACCCCGGCGCGTCGCACGTATAGCTACCATCTGCTCAGATCCGGCGCGAGAAGGTATATCCAAACGTGACCGTCTACGTCGGGCCCCGGCTGGGTAGGGGGCGCACTGTTGTAACGGGCGCGAGGAGGTTGGGCATATGAGCGAGGGTTTCGACCTCGGGAAGCTGCTGAGCGAGCGGGCCGGCGAGGGGCACCGGCTCCAGGGGAAGATGCTCAACCCGCAACTGCCCCGGATGCTGCACGCGATCGGCTTCGACCGGACGTACACCCGCGCCGAGGGCGCCTATATGTACGACGCCGAGGGCCGCGACTACCTCGACTTCCTCTCCGGCTTCGGCGTCTTCGCGCTCGGCCGCAACCACCCGGTCGTGCGCGGCGCGCTGCACCAGACGCTCGACGCCGACCTCGCCGACCTGATCCAGTTCGACTCGCCGCTGCTGGCCGGCCTGCTCGCGGAGAAGCTGCTGGCCCGCGCGCCGCACCTGGACCGCGTCTACTTCGGCAACAGCGGCACCGAGGCGGTCGAGGCCGCGCTCAAGTTCGCCCGCTACGCCACCGGCCGTCCGCGCATCCTCTACGTCGACCACGCGTTCCACGGCCTGACCGCGGGCTCGCTCTCGGTCAACGGCGCCGCCGAGTTCCGCGACGGCTTCGACCCGCTGCTGCCGGACACGCCCCTCCCGCTGGGCGACCTCGAGGCGCTGGAGGCGGAACTGCGCAAGGGCGGCGTCGCCGCGCTGCTGGTCGAGACGATCCAGGGCAAGGGCGTGCACCTGCCGCCGCCCGGCTTCCTGCGCGCCGCGCACGACCTGCTCAAGGACCACGGCGCGCTGCTGATCTGCGACGAGGTGCAGTCGGGCGTCGGGCGCACCGGGAAGTTCTTCGCCTACGAGCACGAGGACGTGCAGCCGGACATCGTGACGGTGGCCAAGGCGCTGTCCGGCGGTTTCGTGCCGGTCGGCGCGACGCTGGCGAAGGACTGGATCTTCGAGAAGGTCTACTCCTCGATGGACCGCGTGCTGGTGCACGACTCGACCTTCGGCTCCAACGCGATGGCCATGGTGGCCGGTCTGGCGACCCTTCAGGTGCTCGAGGACGAGGACGTGCTGGCGAACGCCGAGCGGATGGGCGCGCTGCTGACCGAGGGCCTCACTGAGCGGATCGAGAAGTTCGAGATGCTCACCGAGGTGCGCGGCCGCGGTCTGATGATCGGATTCGAGTTCAGCAAGCCGCGCTCGCTCAAGCTCAAGGCGGGCTGGAACACCCTGCAGGCCGCGCGCAAGGGCCTGTTCGCCCAGATGGTGGTCGTCCCGCTGTTCCAGCGGCACCGGATCCTGACCCAGGTCTCCGGGGACCACGTGGACATCATCAAACTGCTGCCGCCCTTGACGATCGGCGAGCCTGAGGTGGAACGTTTCCTCGACGCCTTCGACGACGTGATGCGGGACGCGCACAAGGGCACCGGCCTGATGTGGGACTTCGGACGCACGCTGGTCACGCAGGCCGTCAAGCGGGGATAGCAGCCATGCCCGTCGCCCCGGCCCGTAGTAACGTCCACCTCAATGAAGAGGACGATGTGACGACAGAGCCCACCGCGTCCCCCACGACGACGGGTGATACCAGCGACCCCGGCTACTTCGCGGCCAAGGCCGCCGAGCAGGCGGCCGCGGAGAACTTCCCGGTAGCGATGCGGATGCTGCCGAAGGCGGTGCGCGCGGACCTCGCGGCGTTCTACGTCTTCGCCCGCTACGTGGACGACATCGGCGACGAGTACACCGGCGATCGGGCCGCGGCGCTGACCGAGATCGACGCGGATCTCGGGCGGCTGGCCTCCGGCGGCACGCCCAAGCTGGAGCCGGTGCGCGGACTCGCGCGGTTCACGACCGACGGCCGGGTGCCCTACGAGCCCTTCCACGACCTCGTCGCCGCGAATCTGATGGACCAGTACAAGACCAAGTACGCGACGTTCGCCGAGCTCGTCTCCTACTGCAAGCTCTCGGCGAACCCGGTCGGGCGGGTCGTGCTGCATCTGGCGGGCCAGGCCACCGAGCAGAACATCGCAGACTCGGACGCGGTGTGCACCGGACTGCAGATCATCGAGCACATCCAAGACGTGGCCGAGGATCGCGGCAACGGCCGGATCTACCTGCCGCGCGAGGACTTCGTCGCCTTCGGGGTGCGCGAGGAGGAGCTCGATTACGAGCACTCCGACGAGGACCTCAAGGCCCTGCTGCGCTGGGAGTCGGGCCGGGCCGCGGTGATGGTGGCCAAGGGCGTTCCGCTGACCCGGCGGCTGCGCGGCTGGGCCAGGCCCGCGGTGATCGGCTACGTGGCGGGCGGCCGGGCCGCGCTGACGGCGCTCAGGAAGATCGACTACGACGTGCTCGCCGGCGCCCCGTCCACCGACAAGAAGGGGATCGCGCGCTCCGCGCTCGGCGTGCTGGCCGGCAAGAAGCGCTGATCCGGCGTTCGCACGACCGTTCGGCGGACGAAAGCGCAACACCGCCGATCTACGTCGTTCCACGTACGGATTCCACGAACCGCACGGCGTAGGATGCCCGGGTGACGAGCAGTACAGAGCTTGCGGCCGCCTACGCCACGTGCGAGCGGATCGTCGGAACCCAGGCCAAGAACTTCTCCTACGGCATCAGGCTGTTGCCGGGGCCGAAGCGCCGTGCGCTGTCCGCGATCTACGCCTTCGCCCGGCGGGTGGACGATATCGGGGACGGGGATCTGGCGCACGACGCGAAGCTCGCCGGTCTGGTCGAGACCAGACGCCAGGCCGAGCATCCGGAGCGCTTCCCGGAGGATCCGGTGCTCGTGGCGCTGGCCGACACCGCCCGGCGCTACCCGATCGACCTCGGCGCCTTCGGCGAACTGGTGGACGGCTGCGAGATGGACCAGGTCGGCACGACGTACGCCTCCTGGGACGAGCTGGCGGTCTACTGCCGCAACGTGGCGGGCTCGGTCGGGCGGCTTTCGCTCGGCGTGTTCAACCCGCCCGCGCTGCACAGCGACCCGAAGCCGACCGAGGAGCTCGCGGACCGGCTCGGTCTGGCGCTGCAGCTGACGAACATCCTGCGGGACGTGCGCGAGGACCTGCGGGGCGGGCGCGTGTACCTGCCGCAGCAGACCCTGGACGAGCACGGCTGCGAGCTGAGGCTGCTTCAGGACGGCACCCTCGACCCGCAGGACGGCCGGCTCGCGGCGGTGATCCGGCACGAGGCGCAGCGCGCGGAGTCGCTCTACGCCGAGGGCCTCGGGCTGCTGCCGCTGCTGGACTGGCGCTCGCGCGGCTGCTGTGGAGCGCTCTCCGGGATCTACCACGCGCTGCTCAAGGTGATCGCGGCCGAGCCCGAGGCGATCTTCGGGCAGCGGCTCTCGCTGCCGGCCTCGACGAAGCTGGCGGTGGCGGCGCGGGCGCTGGCGCCGAACCTGCCCGGCGCTCGGCGCGGCCGATGAGGAGGAACGGGGAGCTCGTGGACCGGGATGGACGCTGGCCCGAGCACCGCCCGGAGAGCTCCACGGCCGCGCCGACCTCGACAGAAGGACCGCAGGCCCTGGTCATCGGCGGGGGGCTCGCCGGGATCAGCTCGGCGCTCATCCTGGCCGAGCGCGGCTGGCAGGTCACCCTGGTCGAGGCGCGGCCCCGGCTCGGCGGACGGGCCACGTCCTACCAGCGCGGGGAGCTGACGGTCGACAACGGCCAGCACGTCTACCTGCGCTGCTGCACCGCCTACCGGGGGCTGCTCGAGCGGCTCGACGCCGGACCCTCGTCCGGCCTGTCCGTACTGCAGGACCGGCTCGACATCCCGCTGCGCGCGCCCGACGGGGCCACCGCGCGGCTCAAACGGACCGGCGCCCCGGCCCCGTTCCATCTCGCCGGGAGCCTGCTGGGCTACGGGCTGCTCCCGCTGCGCGACCGCAGCAAGCTGGGCCGCGCGGCGCTGGCGCTGCGCTTCACCGATCCGGCGGATCCGGCCGTGGACGCCCAGGGCTTCGGACAGTTCATGCGCAAACGCTGGCAGTCCGAACGCTCGGTGAACCGGCTCTGGTCGGTGATCAGCACCGCGACGCTCAACATCGATCCCGACTCGGCGTCACTCGCGCTGGCCGCGAAGGTCTTCCGCACCGGGCTGCTCGAGGACTCGACCGGCTCGGACCTCGGCTACGCGGCCGTGCCGCTCGGCGAGATCCACGACACGCGGGCGCGGGCCGCCCTGAAGGCTCAGGGCGTGGATGTACGGGACTCTACTAAGGTGCTCTCGCTCGACTCCGACCGGACCGTGCGGCTGCGCACCCGGGACGAGGGCGAGCTGAAGCTGCGCCCGGACGCCGTGGTGCTGGCCGTGCCGCACGACGTGGCCGCCTCGCTGGTGCCCGCCGAGGTGCCGACCCCGTTCGCGGACCTCGGCCACAGCCCGATCCTCAACGTGCACGTGCGCTACGACCGGCCGGTGCTCGACGGGCCGTTCCTGGCCGGCGTCGACTCCCCGGCGCAGTGGATCTTCGACCGGACCGGGCCGAGCAATCTGCCCGGCGCGGGCCGCTATCTCGCGGTGACCGTGTCGGCCGCGGACGCGTTCATCGAACAAACGGTCAGCGAGTTGCGTTCGCTCTTCGAGAACGAATTGCACCGTCTGCTGCCGCGTACGAAGGACGCGGCGATCGAGGAATTCTTCGTCACCCGGGAGAAGCACGCGACGTTCCGGCAGGCCAGCGGCACCGCCGCGCTGCGCCCCGGACCGGTCACGCCGGTCCCCGGTCTTTACCTGGCCGGCGCGTGGACCGCGACCGGGTGGCCGGACACGATGGAGAGCGCGGTGCGAAGCGGGATTAGTGCAGCTCGCGCTGCGCAAGAACATCTTGTGGATGGCTCGTACCCGCATTGAACAAGGAGCACGGGTGACTGACACGCAGGCAGAGGCGACGGAGCGCACCGCGGCGGAGATCCTCACAGAGACGAAGAAGCTGGTCGATCCGGAGATCGAGCGGCGCCTCGACGGACTGCAAGCGACCATGCGCGGCATCGCACGCTACCACTTCGGCTGGCAGGACGCGGCCGGCCGGCCGGAACCGCACGGCTCCGGCGGCAAGGCGCTGCGCCCGGCCCTCGCGGTGCTCGGCGCCCGCGCGGCGGGCGCGGCCGGGGACGAGCCGGCGGTGCTGGACGCGGCGGCGGCCGTGGAGCTGATCCACAACTTCTCGCTGCTGCACGACGACATCATGGACGGCGACCGCACCCGGCGGCACCGGCCCACCGCGTGGACCGTGTTCGGCGAGAACCAGACGCTGTTGGCCGGCTGCGCGCTGCAGACCCTGGCCTTCGAGGTGCTGGCCGAGCGCAGCCCGTCCGCGGTGCCCGCGCTCGGCGCCATGGTGCAGCAGTTGATCGCGGGCCAGAGCGAGGATCTGGAGCTCGCCGGGAACGAGACGACCACCGTGGACCAGTGCCTGCACATGGAGGTCGGCAAGACCGCGAGCCTGCTGTCGGCGAGCGCGAGCCTCGGTGCGCAGGCGTACGGGGCGAGCCCGGAGAAGGTGCGTCTGCTGGCGGAGTTCGGCCACCATCTCGGCGTCGCCTTCCAACTTGTGGACGACATGCTCGGGATCTGGGGCGAGACGGACACCACCGGCAAACCGGTCGCCGCCGATCTGGCCGCGCGCAAGCGCTCGGCCCCCGTCGTCGCGGCCCTGTCCTCCGGTTCGGAGGCGGGCGGGCGGCTGCGCGCGGTGCTCGCCCGGCCGGAGGAGCTCAGCCCGGCCGATCTCGTCCTCGCGGCGGACCTCGTGGAGCGGGCCGGCGGGCGCTCGTGGACGCGGGACCGCGCCGACCTGCACACACGCGAGGCACTAGCCCGATTGGACCGCTTGTCGCCGCCCCCGAGCGCGCTCGCCGATCTCTCCGAAGTCACCAGGTTTCTTCTTTCAAGGACGTGGTAAGGGGCGTGCCGAGGAGGCACGCTGACATGACTGCGATTGCGGAACGGCCGGTCTCAACCGGCCGGCCCCCGGGCCCACCCGAGGCCGCACACCGAGCCGCCGAAGCCGCGCGCGAGCACCTGCTCGGGCTGCAGGATCCGGCCGGCTGGTGGAAGGGGGAACTGGCGACCAACGTCACCATGGACGCCGAGGATCTGCTGCTGCGCGAGTTCCTCGGGATCGGCGATCCACGGGCCGTCGAGCAGACGGCCCGCTGGATCCGCTCCCAGCAACGCGCCGACGGAACCTGGGCCAATTTCCACGGCGGCCCGGCCGATCTTTCGACTACCGTCGAGGCCTACGTCGCGCTCCGGCTCGCCGGGGACGCGCCGCAGGACCCGCACATGGTCCGGGCGGCCGGCTGGATCGGGGACAACGGCGGGATCGAGGGAACCCGGGTCTTCACCCGGATCTGGCTGGCCCTGTTCGGCCTGTGGAGCTGGGACGATCTGCCGGCCATGCCGCCGGAACTGATCTTCCTGCCGAAGCAGGTGCCGTTCAACGTCTACGACTGGGCCTGCTGGGCCCGGCAGACGGTCGTGCCGCTCACGATCGTCTGGCACTACAAGCCGGTGCGCCCGCTGCCCTTCGGCGTGGACGAGCTGCGCACCGGCGTCGACCCCGGGCCCGCCCCGGACGAGGACCGGATCACCTCGTTCTTCCGCACCACGGACCGGATGCTGCACCGCTACGAGCGCCGCCCGGTCAAGGTGCTGCGCCGCGCGGCGCTGCGCCAGGCCGCCGAGTGGATCATCGCCCGGCAGGAGGCGGACGGCTGCTGGGGCGGCATCCAGCCGCCCTGGGTCTACTCCCTGATGGCGCTGCACCTGATGGGCTATCCGATGGACCACCCCGTGATCCGCGCGGGGATCGCCGGGCTCGACGGCTTCATGGTGCGCGAGGAGACCCCGCAGGGGCCGATCCGCCGCCTCGAGGCCTGCCAGTCCCCGGTCTGGGACACGGCGCTGGCGCTGGTCGCCCTCGAGGACGCGGATCTTTCGCCGCGTCACCCGGCGATCGTCGGCGGCGTCGACTGGCTGCTCGGCGAGGAGATCACCGTCAAGGGCGACTGGTCGGTGCGCCGGCCCGCGCTCGCCCCCGGCGGCTGGGCCTTCGAGTTCGCCAACGACGGCTACCCGGACACCGACGACACCGCCGAGATCCTGCTGGCCCTGATGAAGGGGCGCAACCCCGACGGGGACCCGGTGCGCGAGCGCCGGATCCGGGCCGCGATGGACCGGGGCCTTACCTGGGTCGGCGGGATGCAGAGCAAGGACGGCGGCTGGGCCGCCTTCGACGCCGACAACACCCGGACCCTCATCAACAAGCTGCCGTTCTGCGACTTCGGCGCGGTGATCGACCCGCCCTCGGCGGACGTGACCGCGCACATCGTCGAGGCCTACGCGGTGCTCGGCCGGCCGCAGGACCCGGCCGCGCTGCGCGGGATCCGCTGGCTGCTGGACAACCAGGAGCCCGGCGGGTCCTGGTTCGGCCGCTGGGGCGCCAACCACGTCTACGGCACCGGGGCCGTGGTGCCCGCACTGGTCGCGGCCGGGGTCTCCGGCTCGCATCCGGCGCTGCGCCGGGCCACCGCCTGGGTGATCGAGCATCAGAACCCGGACGGCGGCTGGGGCGAGGACCTGCGCTCGTACGTCGATCCCGGGTGGATCGGCCGCGGCGAGTCCACCGCCTCGCAGACCGCCTGGGCGCTGCTGGCGCTACTCGCGGTGGCCGAGACCCCCGCGTGCGCCACCGCGGAGGTGCGCTCGGCGATCGACCGGGGAGTGCTGTATCTGACGAATACTCAGCGCACCGACGGGACGTGGGACGAGGACTTGTTCACCGGCACCGGCTTCCCCGGCGATTTCTATATCAACTACCACCTATACCGGCTTGTCTTTCCGCTGACCGCGCTGGGCAGAGCCGTACACTTTTACAGTGTGAACGAGCAGAGCCCGGAGTACGACGTTCTGGAAAGCCGATGAACGCCCCGATGAACGCCCCGGTGACCGTCGCGGCCGCGCTCGGCCTCGAGGCGCGGGCGCTGCGCCGCGGCGCCGGCCTGGAGACCAGCGTCGTCCAGGTGGGCATGCGGGCCGCGCGCGCGGCCCGGGTGCTGCCGCGGGACGGCGCCCCGGTGGTGCTCGCGGGCGTGGCCGGCGGCCTGTCGGCGGACGTGCGGGCCGGGGACGTGGTCGTGTCCACCGAGGTGCACGGCCCGGACGGCTCCGTGGTCCGCTCCCCCGCCGCCCCGCTGCTCGCCGCGGCGCTGCGCCGGGTGCTGCCCGAGGGCGCCACCGTGCACCTGGGCCCGACCGTCACCACCGACCGGGTGGTGCACGGCCGGCGACGCAGGGCGCTGGCGGCCGAGGGGTACCTCGCGGTGGACATGGAGGCCTCGGTCCTCGGCACGCTGACGGACGCGCCGTTCGCCACCGCCCGGGTCGTGGTCGACGACGCCGCCAAGGGGCTCGCGCATCCGGCGACGCTCGGCCGCGGCCGGACCGCGCTGCGCACCCTGACGAGGATGGTCTCGGCCATCGAGTCCTGGGCCGGGGCCGCGCATCCGGCCCGCAGCGTCGTGCTGGCCTCGCCGCGCTCGTTCTGCGCGGGCGTGGAGCGCGCCATCGAGATCGTCGAGCAGGCGCTGGAGACCTACGGAGCCCCCGTGTACGTGCGGCGGCAGATCGTGCACAACACCTACGTCGTGGCGGATCTGGAGAGTCGTGGGGCGGTGTTCGTCGAGGAGCTCGACGAGGTGCCCGACGGCGTGCCGGTGGTGCTCTCGGCGCACGGCGTGGCCCCCTCGGTGCGGCTCGAGGCCGACGCCCGCGGGCTCGCCGTGGTCGACGCGACCTGCCCGCTGGTGGCCAAGGTGCACACCGAGGCCCGGCGGGCGCTGCGCGACGGAAACAGCGTGGTCTTCATCGGCCACCCGAACCACGACGAGTCCGAAGGCCTGATGGGCGAGGATCCGGACCCGAACTCGCCGCGCATCCACCTGGTCGAGACCCCGGAGCAGGTCAAGAGCCTGGAGGTGCCGAACCGCGAGCGGGTCGCGTACCTGATGCAGACGACGCTGGCCGAGGACGAGGCCTCGCAGGTGGTGGACGCGCTCCGCGAGGTGTTCCCGGGCATCGGCGAGCCGCCGAGCTCGGACATCTGCTACGCCACGACCAACCGGCAGCGCGCCATCCGCGACGTGGCCGCGAGCACCGACGTGGTGCTCGTGGTCGGCTCGCGCAATTCATCCAACTCGCTGCGCCTGGTCGAGGTGGCCGAGCGCGCCGGAGCCGCCGCGTACCTCGTGGACGGCCCCGATCAGATCGATCCCGAGTGGCTGGCCGGTGCGGGCACCGTCGGCATCACCGCGGGCGCCTCGGCTCCCGCTCCGCTGGTGGAGGCGGTGGTCGCGGCGCTGGCCGCGCTCGGCCCGATCCGCCGCGAGGAGCCCGCGGGCATCGAGGAGACCTACCGCTTCACCCTGCCGGCGATGCCCGCGCTGCCGACGACGAAGAGAAACTAAGAGGGGAACCATGGGAATTCCGATTCGGCAGTCCGCGAAGCTCGGCGCCTACCTGATGAAGCAGAAGATCAAGGGCGTCAAGAAGTTCCCGCTCATCGTCGAGCTCGAACCGCTGTTCGCCTGCAACCTGGCCTGCAACGGCTGCGGCAAGATCCAGCACCCGGCCAACATCCTCAAGCAGCGGATGCCGGTCGAGCAGGCCGTCGGCGCGATCATGGAGTCCGGCGCGCCGATGGTCTCGATCGCGGGCGGCGAGCCGCTGATGCACCCGCAGATCGACGAGATCGTCCGGCAGCTGGTCGCCAAGAAGAAGTTCGTCTACCTGTGCACCAACGGACTGCTGCTCAAGCGGCACATCCACAAGTTCAAGCCCTCCCCGTACTTCGCCTGGGTCGTGCACATCGACGGCATGAAGGAGGCGCACGACCAGTCGGTGAGCAAGGAGGGCGGCTTCGAGGGGGCCGTGGAGGCCATCAAGCTGGCCCGCGAGGCCGGCTTCAAGGTCAACACGAACACGACGATCTTCAGCACCGACACGGCGCAGTCGGTGATCGACGTGATGAACTTCCTCAACGACGACCTCAAGGTCGACCAGATGATGATCTCCCCGGCGTACGCCTACGAGAAGGCGCCGGACCAGGAGCACTTCCTCGGCGTGACGCAGACCAGGGAGCTGTTCAAGAAGGCCTTCGAGGACGGCAACCGCAAGAAGTGGCGGATGAACCACTCGGCGCTCTTCCTCGACTTCCTCGAGGGCAAGAAGGACTTCGAGTGCACGCCGTGGGGCATCCCGTCCTACTCGCTGTTCGGCTGGCAGCGGCCCTGCTACCTGCTCAACGACGGGTACGTGGGAACGTACAAGGAACTGATCGAGACGACGGACTGGGACAAGTTCGGCCGGGGCAAGGACCCGCGCTGCGCGAACTGCATGGCGCACTGCGGGTACGAGCCCTCAGCCGTACTGGCCACGATGGGCTCGCTGAAGGAGTCGCTGCGTGCGGCACGCGGGTTCTAGCGGCACTCGCGCAGTTCATACCGGTACTGGCCACGATGGGCTCGCTGAAGGAGTCGCTGCGCGCCGCGCGCGGGTTCTAGCTCTTCGGCACGCGATTTCCCCGGTCTGAACACGCGGTCCGTGTGAAATCCGGAGATATCGCGGCTCATCCAGGTGTCCGCTCTGGCGCGGGCACCTGGATGAGTGGGATCATGACCGGGTCGTGACCACCGGTTGCCCGACGAGCGACCAGAACTTCACTGGCGGGATTCTCTTACATGGTTCGAGCAGGACGGGCGCGCGCGAAAAAACGCTCCATCGGGCTCGCGGTCGTGGGAGCCGGCGTGCTCGCCGTCGCCGCCGCGATCCTCTGGCCGTCCGTGCAGAACCACGGCAACACCGCGTACGCCCAGTCCTCCGGCGGCGTCATCCCGGTCCCCTCGTCCGACGCGGACGCCGCCGGCACCTACTGGTCCTCGCACCTGAGCTCGACCGCCTCGGCGTCGGCCGATGCGAAGCCCGCGGCCGGCGTGTCCGGCTCAGGCTCGGCCTCGGGCGCCGTCACGCCGGTACCGACCGCCATCGCGACGGGGACCGGCTCCAGTTCGGGCTCCGGCGCCGACTCCAGCCAGCAGAACGGCGTGTTCTCGGCGCTGGCCTCGAGCTCGCCGATGACGGTCTCGAGCCCGCTGTCCGGCTCGTCCTTCGACGGCGTCCCGCAGGTCGGCGCGATCTTCAGCACCGAGGACGGCTCGATCTCGGGCCAGGGCCACTACTGCACCGGCAGCGTCGTCAACAGTCCAGAGGGCGACATCATCGTGACGGCGGCGCACTGCGTCTACGACTCCTCGGGCGTGTACACGGACATCGCCTTCGTCCCCGGCTACCACGACGGCCAGGACCCCTACGGCGTCTGGATCCCCTCGGCCGTCGTCGTCTCCCCGCAGTGGACCTCGAACAGCGACCCGAACTACGACGTCGCCTTCGTGGTCGTGCACGAGGAGGGCTCCTCGTCGAAGATCCAGGACGTGGTCGGCGGCGACGATCTGGGGCTCGATCCGAGTTACACGAACCTGACCCAGGTCGTCGGCTACCCCGAGTCCACTGAGGAGCCGGTGACCTGCACCAATTACACCTCCCAGTTCTCCGACCCGTCCCTGGCGACTCCCCAGCTCCAGTTCGCCTGCGACAACTACCCGGGCGGCACCAGCGGCGGCCCGTTTCTGCAGGGTGTGGACTCGAACACGGACCTGGGCACGGTCGTCGGCGTGATCGGCGGATACGAGGCCGGCGGAGACTCACCGAACGTTTCGTACTCGGTGTACTTCACGGACTGGACAGGGTCTTTGTTCGCCCAGGCTGAAGCCGAGGGCTGAGACGCGGCGAGCGCGGAAATGCGTGCGCCGGACGAAACAACCGCGGGCGGGCCGCGGAGGGCGGCTGACCGCCGCGTCCGCCCGACGCAATCAGCCTACTGACCAGTAGGCATGCAAGTTTCGTAGCAAGTGGGAAACAGTTCCGCTACCGCCGTGTCACGACGCGCTGCGAAGGTGCGCGCAACGTTGCAGAACTCCCCGCTGAACTGGGGATTTCGGCGCGCTCGCACGAAGGCCGGGTCCGGCCGCTGACGTTCACAAGTCATCACGAACGGAGCGCACAGTGCACCTCACTTACATCCCGTACCCAACCACCGGGTACTCGTCCGGAGACGCCGCTTGGCAGCTGACCGCGGCGACCCTGGTAGGCCTGATGAGCCTGCCGGGCCTGGCGGTGCTCTACGGCGGCCTGGTCCAGAAGAAATGGGCCGTCAACACCATGCTGATGGCCTTCAGCGCGTTCTCCCTGGTGCTGGTGGTCTGGGCGCTGTGGGCGTTCAACATGGGCTTCGGCAGCCCCTGGATCAAGACCACGGCCGCCGGGAACCCCAGCGGCTTCGTCGGCGTGCCGAGGGTATCGCTCGGCGCCGGGCAGGAGGCGCAGGCCTCGGTCCCGCTGCTGCAGGGGCTGATGCCGAACTTCAACTTCTCCGAATCGGCGCTGTTCTACTTCCAGTTCGTCTTCGCCGCGATCACCCCGCTGCTGTGGCTGGGCTCGGTCATCGGCCGGATGAGCTTCAAGGCCTGGCTCATCGTCGTGCCGCTGTGGACCACGCTCGTCTACACGGTGGACGCCTTCATGCTGTGGGGCGGCGGTTTCTGGGCCGGCATGGGCGCGGTGGACTACTCCGGCGGTTACGTCATCCACCTGTCCGCGGGCACCGCGGGCTTCGTGGCGGCGGCCGTGATCGGCCCGCGGCTGAAGAAGGACCGCGAGCACGGCGCGCCGAACAACCTGCTGCTGTGCGCCGTCGGCGCGGGCATCCTGTGGCTCGGCTGGAACGGCTTCAACGGCGGCGACCCGTACTTCGCGGGCGCCGACGCGGCGCTGGCCGTGGTCAACACGAACATGGCCACCGCCGTCGCGCTGCTCACCTGGCTGCTGATGGACATGTTCTTCAGCCCGTCCAAGAAGCCGACGCTGCTCGGCGCGATCAACGGCATGATCGTCGGCCTGGTCACCATCACCCCGTCCGCCGGTTACCTCAACGGGCTCGGCGCGATCTGCGTCGGCGCCATCACCTCGGTGGTCGTGTGGTTCGCCTGGTACAAGCTGTCGAAGAGGTGGATCTTCGCGAAGGTGGACGACACCCTGGGCGTCGTGTACACGCACGGCATCGCAGGGCTCTGCGGCGGGCTGCTGGTGGGCATCTTCGCCGACCCGAACGTGATCGTCTACCTCGGCGGGAACTCGAAGACCTCGCCGGTCTCCGTCACCGGCCTGCTCTACGGCTCGCACTCCTTCCACCAGCTCGAGGTGCAGGCGGGCTCGGCCCTCACGGTGATCTGCTGGACCGCGCTGATGACCTTCCTGATCCTCAAGGTGGTCGGGCTGTTCGTGAAGCTGAGGCTGACCGACGAGCAGCTCGAGACCGGAGACCTCGCGATCCACGACGAGGTCGTCTACCCGAGCGACACGCTCAGCACGTCGGTCGGAGAACCGGTGCTGGTGGCCGCCTCCGCGGCGCCGGCGCCCGCCCCGGATACGGAATCGGCCGAACCGAGCGAGGTGCCGGCCGCGGAATAGCGGCGCCGGACCGCGCGATCTCGGAATCCGTCCCCGTCTCCGCCGCATTCGGCGGGGGCGGGGACTTTCCCGTGGAGTGGGTGGATATTTCATCGAATTCCCCTGCGCCGCCTGGGAATTCGCCTCCGGGACGCCTCCATACGCTCCCGTGCGCCCCCCGGATCCGCGGATGAATTCGGCGCCGGACGGGTAGGACGACCAGGTGGCCCAGGTACGTTGCAGGTTGAGGGGCCCGCGGCGGGAATTCCGCGACCTCCCTTGATTCACGGCCCTGACAGGACGATATACTTCCGACCGCCTACCTGGACGAACGAGAGCGAGCTCGAAATGGGGGCAACACCCTGGAGCAGGGCGTTCGGGGGTGAACAGTCCCCGGCGGCCCCGCAGCGCCCCTGGCCGGCGACCCTGACCGTCGGAACGGACGGCCGGATCACCAGCTGGAGCCGGGGCGCGCAGGCCCTGTTCGGCCTTTCCGCGGGCCGGGCCTGCGGCCGCCGTATGCGTACCCTGATGGTTCGCCCCGAGGACCGTGCCGCCCTGGACGAACTGCTCGGCACCGTGCTGGCCGGACGCAGCTGGTCCGGTTCGCTGCCGCTGCTCGACGCCGACGGCCTGGTTCACCCGGTCGAGTGCGGCTGGCAGCCGATCCAGGACCGCAGGGGGCGCCCCGGCGCCCTGATCGTGGTGACCGACCGGGTCGGCCAGTCCGTGCCCGCCGCCCGTCCGGCGCCGCTCGGCACCGCGGAGGCGGCCCTCGCCGCCATCGGCCAGTTCCAGGAGCACGCCGCCTCGGTCGCCATGATGCGCCGGGTGCAGCTGCTGACCGAGGCGAACACCATGATCGGCACCACGCTGGACATGGCGCAGACCGCGCGGGAGCTGCTGAACGTCGCGGTGCCCCGGTTCGCCGACACCGCCTCGGTGGCGCTGATGGAGAGCGTCGTCGACGAGTTCGAGCTGCCGCCGCCGCGGATCGAGACCGACGAGATCCGGGTGCGCCGGGTCGCCGTGCGGGCGCAGGATCCCGCACTCGAGGCGATGCTCCCGGTGGACCAGTCCGTGCTGCACGGCCAGAGCTCGGTCTTCGGCCAGGTGCTGCGCTCCGGACGGCCCAGGACGCTCAGCGCGCTGGACCTCGCGGCCGCGCAGAAGCTGTGGCCGGGGATGGACCCCTCCCCCGCCCCGCACCTCGTGGGCAACTGCATGCTGGTGGTCCCGCTGGTGGCGCGCGGCGCGGTGCTCGGCATCGCGATGTTCGCCCGCGGCCCAGACCGCAGGCCGTTCTCCGGCGGCGAGTCCGTGCTCGGCGAGGAGTTCGCGGCGCGCGCGGCCCTGTGCGTGGACAACGCCCGGCTCTACAGCCACGAGCGCAACACGGCCCTGATGCTGCAGCGGGCGCTGCTGCCGGCCGACTCCGGCGACCACACCGGCGTCGACGTGGCGCACCGGTACCTGCCGGCGAGCGACCTGACCGGCGTCGGCGGCGACTGGTACGACGTGATCGGCCTGCGCGGCGGACGCGTCGCGATGGTCGTGGGCGACGTCATGGGCCACGGAGTGCGCGCCGCCGCGGTCATGGGCCAGCTGCGCACCGCGACCAGAACCCTCGCGGCGCTCGATCTGCAGCCCGCGGAGCTGCTGCACCACCTGGACGAGCTGGCGGACCATCTCGGCGACGGAGAGGTGCTGTTCGCGACCTGCCTCGTCGCGGTCTACGACCCGTCCACCCGGATCTGCCGGATAGCGCGGGCGGGGCACATCCCGCCGCTGATGGTGCCCCCGAACGGCCAGCCCCAGATCATCGAGCTGCCGGCGGGCGTCCCGCTGGGCGTCGGCGGGCACACGTTCGAGAGCAAGGACATCGAGTTCGAGGACGACAGCCTGCTCGTGCTGTGCACGGACGGCCTGGTCGAGAGCCGCGCCCCGGGCCGGGACATCGACGACGGCCTGGCGGATCTGATCCGGGAGATCAAGGACGCGTCGCTGCCGCTGGAGGCCATCGCCGACACCGTCATCGCGGGCCTGCGCGGCGACCGCACGATGGACGACGCGGCGCTGGTGATCGCCCGGGTGCGCGGCATCCCGGACACGGCCACGGCGCAGTGGACGGTCGAGCCCGAGCTGCCGGCCGTGGCGCGGGCCAGGAAGGCCGTACGCAGCACCCTGAACGACTGGGGCCTGAGCGAGCTCGAGGAGACGGCGGAGCTGCTCGCCAGCGAGCTGGTGACCAACGCGATGCTGTACACCAACGGCCCGATCAGCGTCCGGCTGCTGCGTGACCACACGTTGCTGTGCGAGGTCTACGACACCTCGGACGAGGTGCCGCTGCTGCGCGCCGCCGACCACGACGACGACGGCGGGCGCGGCCTGCACCTCGTCAAGGCTCTGTCACAACGCTGGGGGACGCGGCGGACCAACGGCGGCAAGAGCGTCTGGTTCGAGCTCGCGCTGCCCTGATACGTCGGCTCCACCGCTCCATGCGTAAAGCCCACGAGGCCACCAGAACCTGCTCGCACGACGTGCGGAAGGGGCCGGGGTGGGCTTTACACATGGAGCGGTCAGCCCGCGCGAGCTATTAGTTATTTCGATGCTTCTGCTGTGTCCGTGGGTTCTGGTCCGGTTGACGCTTGGTGGTCGGCCTTCCTACGTTCCGGTGCTGCGCTCCGCTTCGCGCCGGACCTCGTACGGCGGACGTCGTCCTCCCTCCGGTCGTCCTCCACGCGCACTCTGGGTCGTGTGTGACGTCGCGTCGGCTCCCTGCGTCTGGTGGTTGATGGAACGTCAACGTCAAAAGCGCCTCCGGCGGACCGGCTCAGAGAGCATCGGGGGGGTGTCGGTCCGGTTGGGGTTGGCGTGTGGTGGAGTTTTCAACCGTGGTGGCTGTCGCCGGTCGGGTCGCTCTCCTCGCCTGGCACCGGAGGCGACCAGGGAACCTGCCGGGGGTGCAACCGGCGGTGGCTCGGTCGGGCGAATGCGGGATTTCACATTCGCCGGT
>Ga0073928_10001686_pt1 | contig 41190 bp, 28 predicted proteins | sample PaiPotPPA55metaG_FD_76969 | JGI IMG/M metagenome (GOLD analysis project Ga0073928, IMG submission 76969) | Iron sulfur acid spring bacterial and archeal communities from Banff, Canada, to study Microbial Dark Matter (Phase II) - Paint Pots PPA... ... | reverse complement strand
TACGCTTGCACAGTTAAAATTGCCTGACTCATAATCGCAAGTACTTTGTTTTGTGCAGGAATCGGTCGGGCAAGAGCTCACGCCAGTCCCCGGGTAAGTGGCCAAAAGCCGCCGCGCTGCACACGCCGGTTCGCGTGCAAATGCGAATCAGGCGCGGCCGTCTGCAATTTGCGAGGCGGAGAAGTGATAGCTCGTTGATTGACTCCGGACTAATTTCGTTAGCGCTGCTGGTGGCCACAGCTTTCGTGGCCGGGTACTTCGCGTATATCTACAACCTGAAACGCCAGGCATATCTGCTTTACTGGACCGCGGGTTGGAGCATGTTGGCGCTGCATTATCTTGGCAGCGGGCTCAGCGGCGGCGGCGCGAATGCGGCGCAAACCGCGATCGGGCAAGGACTGTTCGCGGGCGCTGGAATTTTCTTTTTTCTTGGCGCACGGCAGTACGCGCACCGGTCGTTGATGTCCGGCGCGGCGATGGGCGCGGGGGCCGCGGTTCTGGCGTGGACCGTTGCCAACGCATTGGGAGTGTTTCCCTTCCCGGTTATATTTTTCGCTTTCATTATCTATTCCGCCGTGGGTATCGAATTCTGGGTGGAAAGCAGGCTGCAGGAAACGTTGGCGGACTGGCTGCTCTCGGTGGTCTTTTTTGTGTGGGCGGCGCTTGGACTGATTTTCTACTTTTTTCAACCACGGCTGAACGCGATGCATGTGGCGCTGGATCCGATTTCGGCGCTGCCCGCGACGTTCGCGGCAATGCTAATGGTCATGGCGCTATACGAAGAGGAAAAGCGCCGCATTGAACGCAATATGCTGGCGCTCTCCAATTTGAATCTTGCGGCGTCGAGCTTCGCGGGCGGAGAAATTCATCGCATGCTGTCGCAAGCGCTGGACCGAGTTCTGGGCGTAGTGCGTTTGCCGGCTGGCGCGTTATTTTTGAATCACGGCGATCCGCAGGGACCGACGTCCGTGGTTGCAGTGGGATTAAAGGATGAGTTCTGCCGCATCGCGCAGGAACAAGGACTGGACGACTACCTGGTGACGCTGGTGTCGCGCCTGGGCGGTTTGATGGGTTTCCGCGATTTGCGGGATGACTCGCTGATGGCGCTGGAAAAAGAAGATCAGATCCGGCGGTTCCGCAAGCTAGCGCTGGATCAGGGCCTGCGCAGCATTGTCGCCATCAGTCTGCAGGCAAAGGAACAAGCCTTTGGTGTCTTGCTGTTGGGTTCGCCGGATGCGCGGCGATTCACTCCCGCTGAATTGCGGCTGTTGCTGGCGCTGGGACACCAGATCGGCATGGCCGTCGAAAACAGCTTGTTGATTCAGCAGACCTCGCGGCGCTCCGAAGAACTACACGTACTGAATGAGATTGGCCGCGCGCTCAGCTCGACGCTGCACAAGGAAGATTTGCTACGCAAGATTTGGGAAGAGTTGCGGCGCTTGATCGACGTGGAAAATTTCTATATCGCGTCGCTCGATTCGGTTCGTAATGAAATGCATTTCGATCTGGAAATCATCGATGGCGATCGGCAGTCGCGGCGAATACGCCCCACGGGAAATTTTTTAACCGAATATGTGATCCGCACGCGGCAGCCAATCTTGATTCGTGAAAAGTTCCTGGAAGAAGCGGAAAAGTTGGGCGTAGATCCTATTCGTAAGCAGGGTTGCTTTTGCTGTGTGCCACTGGTGGCGTATGACCGCGCAATCGGCGCCATGGCGGTTTTTTCTGATGAAGACAAAGCGTTTGACGAAGGTCACCTGGAATTGCTGCGCGTGCTGGCGAGCGAAGCCAGTATCGCCATCGAAAACGCGCGGCTCTTCCAGGAAGAGCGCACCAAGGCGCGTCACTTGACGTTGCTCAATACGATTTCACGACATGCCATCGGGACCCTGAATCCGGACGAGATGCTGGCGAAGATGACGGAAGAGCTGGAGACCGGACTTACTTACGACCACATCGGAATTGCGGTGCTGGAATATTCCACGCGCGAGTTGGTGATTCAGGCGGAGGCGGGAAACAGGCGGGGCGCACTGGGACAGCGCATTCTGCTGGGCACCGGGCTGGTGGGCAATGTGGCGCGCAACGGAAACATGGCGTCCTTCCACTCGACGCAGGCGGCCGATGCAGCGCTGAAGCCGATGATGGCCGACACGGCTTCCGCAGTGGCATTGCCGATTTTCTTCGCGGAACAATTGCACGGCGTTTTGTATGTGGAGTCTTCGAAAGATATCGACTTCTCAGATGAAGAGATCTTGCTTCTGGGCACGCTGGCCGATTTGATTGCCGGCGCCCTGCACAACGCGTTGACTTTCCAGAAGGCGCAGGAGCAGGCCATCACCGACGGCTTGACCGGCGTGAAGACGCATCGCTTCTTCATGGAAGCGCTGTCTGCGGAATGGAAGCGCTCGACGCGCGCGGGCCGCAACTTTGCGCTGGTGCTGATGGATTTGGACCGCTTCAAATTCGTGAATGATTTTTACGGACACCTGGAAGGCGACCTGGTGCTGCAGCGCGTCGGGCACATACTGGAAGCGAATTGCCGGCGCTCCGACGTGGTAGCGCGCTATGGCGGCGACGAATTTGTGATCTTGATGCCAGAAACTTCCATGGAGCAGGCGCGGCAACTAGCCTCAAAGCTGCGGAGTTGGGTGTGCGCGGACAATTTGCTGCGCGAAAAAAATGTTTCGGCGAGTTTTGGTATTGCCTGCTACCCGTTGCACGGATCTTCGCCGCAGGAATTGATTCAGGTCGCGGACGCTTCGATGTATTTGTCGAAGCACCAGGGCGGCAACGCCGTTTCGACGGCGGATCATTTCGATGCGGGCGAAGCGAAAAAATGGAAAAAAGATGTACTGGAAGCGTATCTTGGCGTGACGCTGAAGCGGTTGTTCGCTACCGGTCCCGAAGCGTTCGAAGAAATCTACCAGCGGCTGAAGCAGTTCACGGAATCGTTGGCTGCCACCGAAGCCGGAAACGGCATAACCGTCGCGCCTGAAGTTCCGACCGAAGCGGGCCCGCAGGCGCTGCCGCAAGCCGTTTTGGATACGGTCACATCGCTGGCGTTCGCAATCGATGCAAAGGATCACTATACGCAAGGACATTCGCAGAAAGTATCGGCTTATGCCGCTTTGATCGCCGAAGCCATGGAAATGAGCGATGCGGAGATCGACGAAATCCGCCTGGGAGCGGTACTGCACGACATTGGCAAGGTTGGAATTCCCGAGCAAATCCTGAATAAATCCGGGCCACTGAATCCTGAAGAGTGGGAAACCATGAAGTCACACGTGGTATTTGGCGCGAAAATCCTGGAACCGCTGACCCCTTTGGCGCGCATTCGCGACATGGTTCATCATCATCACGAATATTTTGATGGCTCCGGCTATCCGCACGCGTTGCGGGGAGAAGATATTCCGCTTGGGGCGCGCATCGTTGCGGTTGCCGACGCTTACGATACGATCACCAGCGACCGCACGTACAAGAAGGGCCGCCCGGCGGAGGAAGCTCTGGCGGAATTGGAACGCTGCGCCAACGCGCAGTTCGACGCGCACATCGTGGAGATTTTTGTGCGGGTGATGCGGCAGCAGGCCAATCCCATCATCGAAGTGGCTTCTTTGACGCAATCCCGGACCAGCTGACCAGGCCTTCTCTCATGATGCCGCGGACGCAACGAGGACCGTGCTCTTCGATCGGCAGAGCGGAGAGATTCCTCGCTTCGCTCGGAATGACGGACATGGGAGGGCGGAAAATAGTGGGAGTGGTGGTTGCCCGGACGTTTTACATGGACTACTTTCTTCTTCTCTTCGTTTTTCGTATATCACACCGGTGAGTCCCTCTCACGGCCTTGCGCGAAGCTGCTATCCTGTTCGCTGCGAGCAGGAGCACGCTATGCAAACCGCAAAAGTGCAATGGATCGGTGAACAAAAATTCGTGGCGATCAGCCCGTCGGGTCATGCTCTGGCGATGGATTCCGATCGCACTTCAAACACGGGCCCTGGCCCGATGGAGTTGCTGCTGATGGCGCTGGGCGCCTGCACCGCTACCGATATCGTCATCATCCTGGAAAAAAAGCGGCAGAAACTGGAGTCGCTGGAAGTGATTTGCTCGGGTGAACGCGCCGCGGAGCCGCCGCAGGTTTGGAGCAAACTTGAAATTCTTTACCGCCTGCGCGGCAAATTGGACGAAAGCGGCGTCAAGCGGGCTATCCAACTAAGCGAAGAGAAATACTGTTCGGTTTCCGCGACCTTGAAGAAGTCCGCCGAACTAAAGTTCCGTTACGAAATTTTGCCAGCACGAGATTAATCATAAAGCAACGGTACGACTAGAGGATTGCGCGCTTTTGCGTCACAAGATATAAGCAATACACCGCATGGGGCCCTGGATCCGAAGTATTTTGCTTGGGTGGGTGGTTTTGTGTTTCGCCGTAGCAGGAATGGCTCAAAAGCCTTCTCCTCCGCTGCCCGAAGCGACGATTCCACTTGCGCGTATTCCGCGGGTGAGCAAGCCGCCCAAGCTGGAAGACTTCCTCGAGAACCAGCCGCGCGAAGCAGAACTTATCGTGGACGATTTCCGGCAAAATGTTCCGGGGGACGGCACCCCGGCCACGGAAAAGACCACCGCGTATCTCTCCTATGACCATAAGAATCTTTACGTAGTTTTCCTGTGCCATGACAACGGCCAGGTTCGGGCGCATCTTTCCAAGCGTGAGGACGTGGACCAGGACGACGGCGTCGGCGTTTTGCTCGATACTTTTCGCGACCATCACCGAGCTTACGTCTTTTTTTCGAATCCGCTCGGCATTCAGCAGGACTCTATCTACACTGAAGGGAAAACCTACGATTACAGTTTTGACACGCTCTGGAACAACGAGGGCCGGCTGACGCCGGACGGCTACATCGTCTGGTTCTCGATCCCCTTCAAGAGCCTACGTTTTTCCCACGCAGCGCAGCAAACCTGGGGCGTGGCGCTCTCCCGCATCATCCTGCGCAAGAGCGAGTACGATTATTGGCCCTACATCACGCAGCGCGTGGAGGGAATCACGCAGCAGTTCGAACCGGTCGGCGGCATCGATCACGTTTCGCCCGGGCGTAACATGCAATTCATTCCTTACGGCTTGCTCGCTGGCGATCACTTTTTGAATCAGCCCGTGCTGACCGCTGCTGGGCCGCCACCGGCGTATCAAAATGAATTCGAACACCGCGGAGGCCTGGACGCAAAATTCGTTGCCAAAGATGCGCTCACTTTCGACGTGACGCTAAATCCCGACTTCAGCCAGGTGGAAAGCGATGACCCGCAAGTCACGGTCAATCAACGGTTCGCAGTTCTGTTCCCCGAAAAGCGTCCGTTCTTTATCGAGAACGCGGGCTTTTTCCAAACGCCGGTGAATTTGTTTTTCTCGCGCCGGATCACGGATCCGCAATTTGGCGCGCGCATGACCGGGAAAGCAGGAGATTGGACGCTTGGCGCGCTGGTCATCGACGATCGGCAACCGGGGCAGGGACAAACTCCGGGCAGCGGGTACGACACACGCGCGCTCGATGGCGTGGTGCGCGTCGCGCGCGAATTCGGCAAGCAATCCTACATCGGGGCTTTCGCCTCCACGCGCGATTTTGCGGATACCAGCAACCGCATGGTGTCCTTGGATGCGCGCATTAAATTTTCCCCGCATGGGGTCGCGGATTTCCAAGCCACGCACAGTTGGACACGCCAGGACATAAATCTGCCGCAGCTTTGTCAACAGTTCGACCAGCCAGTGCAAACCGGCACGTCGCCGGCAAACGCATCCTCACAACAGGGCAACAGCTTGTACGCGGATGTTTCCTACACCGGGCGCAAATTTTATTTCCTCAGCGAGTACAACGATTTCTCACCCGGCTTCTGCGCCGAGCTGGGCTTCATTCCCCGTGTGGATATTCGCCAGAGTTATTCGCTGGCCAGCTATCTCTGGCGTCCCAATCTTCGTCCCATCGTGGATTACGGACCAATCGCCAGCGAAATTATCGATTGGGATCACAATAATGTGCTGCAAGACTGGACGGCCGCGCTGGGCGTTCAGGTGGACCTCACACGCAATTCCACGTTTACGGTTAGCCGCGGCGAGGGTTACGAATTATTCGCAAATATTCCGTTCCGCAAGCACAGCACCTCCATTTACGGCACGTCCGCTCTATATAAATGGCTGACGCTCACCGCCCGCTTCACCAGCGGAACGGGTGAAAATTATTTTCCTGGCGGGCCTTTCGATCCGTTCCTTGGAAACGTGAAGCGGATGAATCTGGGCTTTACGGTCCGGCCATCGGCCCGTTTCCGCATAGACGAAACGGGTATCTACTACCGTCTCGGAACACGCGATGGCTCGACTCCTGCAGGCTTCAAGCCGGGTCAAGCGATTTTCAATAATTATTTGCTGCGAACAAAATTTAACTACCAGTTCACCAAGGAATTATCTCTCCGCGTGATTGTTGATTACGACGCAACCCTCGCCAACACTCAGCTGCTCAATCTCCAGGCTAATCTCGGAAGCTACGCCGGCGGGCCGATTCCTCCGACCAAGCAATTCCCGACCGACGTCCTGCTCACCTATCTGCTGCACCCCGGCACTGCAATCTATGTTGGTTACAATAGCGGCCTCAATAATTTGGCGCTCGATCAGACGATCCCGACGCCGTCGGTTTTCTACCAAGGCAACCCCACCAACCGAAACAATCAGCTGATCTTCGTGAAGGCGAGCTACCTGTTTCGTTTCTGAAAGCCCCTCACCAATGATTTGGACGCGCTCCTACCGGTGAACGCGTTACTCAGGACTAATTCGCACCGTAGAAACGCAGCACCAAACTGCGAAACATTTTGTGCTTCCCTTATGCATTGACAGGAGTCTAAGCTATGGTCCTGTCATTTATCGACAGGAGAGCTCCATGGCCAAGCCGACCGACTTAGTGCAAGGCACCTTGGACCTGCTGATACTCAAGACGCTGGCTCTGCAACCCATGCACGGCTGGGGCATCGCCCAACGCATCCGTCAAGTTTCCAAGGATGTCCTGCAGGTCAATCAAGGTGCCCTTTATCCCGCGCTGCATCGTCTCGAACAACAGGGCTGGATTCGCGCCAAATGGGGAGAATCGGAAAACAATCGCCGCGCCAAGTTCTATTCACTCACGCCAGACGGCGCTAAGTATCTGCGCCAGGAGCAAGCGCAATGGAAGCGACTTTCTATGGCTATTGAGCTGGTGCTGGAGACACCCTAAGGAGCGATGCCATGCGTTGGTATTACAAATTGCCGCTTCGCCTGCGGTCGATCCTTGATAAGGACCAGGCTGAGCTGGACCTCAGCGAGGAACTCCAGTTTCATTTGCAAAACCAAATTGACGAATATGTCGCGCAGGGAATGAGTCCGAAAGAAGCTCGGCACGCGGCGCTACGCTCGCTGGGCGGTATCGAGCAAGCGAAGGAGGAATGCCGCGATGCGCGCAAGGTGAACTTAATCGAAAATTTCCTGCAAGACGTTTGCTTCGGTCTCCGCATGCTCCGCCGCAGCCCGGGATTCTCGCTGCTGGCGATTTTGTGCCTTACGCTGGGCATCGGCGCCAACGCCGCCGTCTTCAGCTGGATCGAAGGCATCCTCTTCCGCCCCTATCCCGCCGTCGCGCACCAAGAGCGCCTGGTCGCCATCGGCGGCACTTCACGCGACGAATCCGGGGGCACCCCGCTCTCCTGGCCCGATTTCCGGGACCTAGAGCGAAGCTGCACCCTCTGCGAGACGCTCTTCGTCAGCAAAATCACCGGCACCACGCTCAGCATCGGCGATCGTGCCGAGCGCACCACCGGCAGCATCGTCTCCGCCAACTACTTCGACGCCATCGGCGTTCCCCCCATGCTCGGCCGCGGCTTTCTTCCCAGCGAAGAGCAGGGGCAAAGCGCAAATCCCGTCGTCGTGATCAGCTACCAACTGTGGCAAGGGCGCTTCCGCGGCGATCCGCAAATCGTCGGCAAGACGCAGCGCCTCAACGGCGTCATGCACACCATCGTCGGCGTCGCCCGGGAAGGCTTTTACGGCACCTTCGTCGGCTGGGGCATGAACTTCTGGGTGCCCGCTTCGATGGAGGACATCTTTGAGTCCGACGGCTACAAGCTCGAAGATCGCGGCGCGCGCTGGATCGAAGCCTACGCGCGCCTCAAGCCCGGCGTCACCTTCGCCCAGGCTCAGCAGGAATTCGCGGCAATTTCCGTCCGCCTCGAAGCCGAGTATCCCGCCACCAATCGCGGCCGCGCCATTCGATTCTGGCCTTTGTGGCAAACGCCCTTCAACAACGCCGGCACCCTGCTGCCGACTCTGGAAATCATGCTCGCCGTGGTGGCCTTCGTCCTGCTCATCGCCTGCGCCAACGTCGGCAATTTACTGCTGGTGCGCTCCTTCGCGCGACGCCACGAAATGAGCGTGCGCCTGGCCGTCGGCGCCGGTCGCGCGCGCTTGTGGAAGCAGCTCCTCACCGAAGGACTCGTGCTCTCCCTGTTCGGAGCCGGCGGCGGCCTCTTGGTCGCGTACTGGTGCCGCCACGCGCTGGTGCTGCTCTTCCCCGCGCGCGGCGGCGTACAGATGCACTTGCCCGGCGAAATCGATTGGCGCGTGCTCGCGCTCAGCGCCGGCGTTTGCCTCGCCACCGCGCTGCTGATGGGACTGGTCCCAGCCCTGCAAACCGGCAAGATCGACCTCGCGCAGTCTATGAAAATGGAATCGGCCGGCGTGGTCGGCGGCCGCGGCCGCGCTTGGGTGCGCTCGGGACTGGTGCTGGTGCAAGTGTCCCTCAGCTTCGTTTTGCTGGTCGGCGTCGGCCTGCTGATGCAGAGCCTGCTGAAGGTCCGCACCGCCAGCCCCGGCTTTAACACCCGCGGCGTGCAGGACACCGCCATCGACCTGGTCTCCGCCGGCTACACTCCCGCGCGTGCGCAGACCTTTCAGGACGCGCTGCTCGAGCGCGTCCGCGCCCTTCCCGGCGTGGAGTCCGCCGCTTTCGCAAAAATGACTCCGCTCAGTTATGTCAGCTCTGCCACCGCGCCCATCGTCGTCGATGGCTACCAGCCGCCGCCGGGGGAATCGCCCACCGTCGAGTACAACGAAGTCGGCGACAACTATTTCCTCACCATGGGTATTCCCCTTGTCGGCGGCCGTGAATTCACCCGCGGCGATGACGAAAAAGCCGCGCTCGTCGCCGTGGTCAACGAAACCATGGTCCAGCGCTACTGGCAGGGCCGCAGCCCGCTCGGCCAGCGCGTCCAGCTCAAGGGACGCTGGATGCAAGTAGTCGGCATCGCCAAAGACTCGAAGTATTCCAGCGTCCGCGAGAAGCCGACGCCGTTTTTCTTCGTCCCGCTGCGGCAAAATTCCCTTCGCGGCAGCGTGCTGAACATCCGCACGCCGCTCGCTCCGCAAACCATGGCCACGGCCATCGCGCGCGAAGTCCACGCGCTCGACTCCAATCTGGCGCCCTACGAAGTAATCACCATGCAGGAGCAGCTCGACCGCTCGACCTCGGCGCAAATGGTGGCCGTAACGCTGGTCGGGACTCTCGGCGCGCTGGCGCTCGTCCTGGCGGCCATCGGCTTGTACGGCGTGATGTCGTACGCCGTCTCGCAGAGCACGCGTGAGCTCGGCCTGCGCATAGCCCTCGGCGCTAGCGCGTCGAACTTGCTGCGCCTGGTGCTGTCGCGCGGCTTGGCGCTCACTGGCGCCGGCGTGCTGCTCGGCGCAGCAACCGCACTGCTGCTCACGCGCCTGCTCGGCAACCTGCTGTACAAGGTCAGCCCCCGCGATCCTGTCGCCTTCGGCTGCGCATTTGCGGTTATGGCGCTGGTCTCCGTCGCCGCCTGCGTGCTACCTGCTTGGCGCGCAGCGCGAACTGATCCCATGCGCGCCCTGCGGACGGAATGATCTCTCAATCAAACTACTTCTTAGCAAGGAACCCGCGATATGCGGGTCAACCCAGGTAAGGAACTGAGCCGGCGCACAAACTAGCCCGCATCATCTATCACATGGTCACAACTAGGCATGCCTACGATGAAACCAGGTGCGTGCAAAACGAGGTACGAAACCGCGAATGTCTGGAAGCCAGGCTCCGGAAACAGGCCCGGCAGCTTGGGTTCCAACTCGTTGCCGCATCATAAGATAACAGGGAGTTCCTCAAGAGGAGGATATTTCGGGGTCTGCTGCAACGGTGCGGAATCCCGCGCAGCAGCTACAGTTTCGGCGTCCGATCCCGGACGGAAAAACTTACTGCCTCTTCCCATCTTGGTACCGCCCAAGTGACCACAGACACCGTCGTTCCCGAGTCGTGGACCACTCGGAACTTGTCGTCCTTATCCCTCCTTGCCTTGTGTCCGATGCGTAGCATCGCATAAACTTTCTTTTCGTTGGTTCGAACATACCAATGTCATGTCAGGGTTTGGAAGTACGACTTCTTTACCTCAGGCTTATAAAACAAGCCCTGAAACCCTGAGACCCGTCCGCAAGGGGTGATATGTCGCATCGCATCGCAGCGAAGATTACAGGCGTGGCCGGATTTCTGCCGCCGCGGGTTATGACCAACACGGACCTGGAAAAAATTGTGGATACCAATGACGAATGGATCCGCACGCGCACCGGAATCCGGCAACGTCACGTGGTGGACAAAGGCATGGCGTCTTCGCACATGGCCACCGAAGCGGCAAAGCAGCTGCTGGCAAAGACCAACACCGACCCGGCGGACATCGACATGATCATCGTCGCCAGCGTCACGCCGGACATGCTGTTTCCGGCGACCGCCTGTCTGGTGCAGGACCGGATCGGCGCAAAAAAGGCCTGGGGCTTCGATCTTTCCGCCGCGTGTTCCGGCTTTGCCTACGCACTCACCGTAGGCGCGCAATTCGTCGGCTCCGGCGCGCACAAAAAAGTTATTGCTATCGGCAGCGATACCATGACTTCTATTTTGAATTATCAAGATCGCGCGACGTGCGTTTTGTTTGGCGACGGCGCGGGCGCCGTTTTGTTGGAACCCGCGGGTGATGGCGAAGGCATTCTTGATTTCGAACACGATGTGGACGGCTCGGGCGGACAATATTTGTACATGCCGGGAGGGGGATCCTTAAATCCGCCCACGCACGAAACCGTGGACAAAAAAATGCATTACGTTCACCAGGAGGGTTCGGCGGTTTTCAAATACGCGGTGCGCCGAATGGCGGAGCTTGCCGCGCACATGGTGGAACGCAATGGACTGAAGAGCGAGGACATCACACTGGTGGTGCCGCATCAGGCGAATCTGCGCATCATTCGCGCCATGCAGGAACGCCTCGGCCTGCCTGACGAAAAAGTGATGGTCAACATCGATCGCTACGGGAACACCACTGGCGGAACGATTCCGCTAGGTTTGCGGGACGCCGTGGCGGAGCAAAGATTGAAGAAGGGCGATTTGGTGCTGCTGATGGCGGTGGGCGCCGGATACACCACTGGCAGCGTGCTAATGCGTTGGGCGTACTAACTTTTAGGTGGTCTTCGATCGCCGCAACATTGTCGAGCCGCGGCGTCCACAATAACAGTAGCAGGCAGGCCACCCGCAGCCAAAAGCCAGAAAACAATATTCCGCAAGAAACTGAGTTATTAGCAGGAGCGCATGGAGGCCACTAGCTGAAGGTTGGCCTGCAGGCGACGGTTAACCTGCACCGCGGTGTAGCGCGCACAGAGAACGCGCTCGCTTTCGGCCCAATCAGCCAGCGCGGTCATCCGGCCCGATGCCAGCTTCCCGACCGCATGGATAATTCTGAAATATAGCGGAACCAGACCGAGCCCGGAAGATTTGGCACAAATGTCCGGCGTCAACTGGTGCAGTTGCGCCAGCGAGCGGTAGTCTTCGCCGCGAAGCGTCCCGGTAGCAACGTTGGCCGCAGCCAGCACTTCCCCGGAGACAGGCTGCGCGGCAATTCCAACGACGACGGCGCGCCAATAAAAGACCCCAAACTGGGTGAGTGCCACGATCGAAATTGCAAGTATAAGTGCCGAGAACATCGTCTTGCCTCTGTACACATTTTGCGGTTAACACCTGCAGGAGCCTATAGCTCCGAGGTACTATCGGGCTGGTCCTTTGCAGAGTAATCGATTGAGAACAAGTCGTCTGGCGAAGCCGGGCTTATGGAGGGGAAATGCGAATTAAGTCTGGCTGGGTAACCGGACTTGCGATGTTTGTAGCTACGGTGCCCGTAATCGCCCTTGTGACTCGCGGAGCCGCGCACAACACGAAACCGATAAACCTAATCAATACAGCAGCTTCCGGCGAGGAACGGTCTCAATCCATTCGAACTGTGCTTAACACTCAGCAGGCAGCCTGGAACCGTGGCGATCTTCCGGCGTTCCTCGAAGGCTACTGGAACTCGCCCGAGCTTACTTTTGCGGGCAGCGATGGAATTGTGCGCGGCTACGACGGGCTTCTTGCCCGATACCGGAGAAGCTACCCGGATAAGCAAACCATGGGCGAACTGGACTTTTCCGGCCTGGAGATCCGTCCCTTGGGGCCGTCCGCCGCGCTGGTGCTGGGTCAATGGCACCTGAAAAGGAAGGCCGGCGACGTTGGAGGAGTCTTTAGCCTGGTGTTTCAACATTTTCCCGATGGCTGGCGTATTGTCCATGATCACACCAGTGCACAAACGCGAACTCCCTGAGCGGCATACAGTAAACCCGGTCACTCGCTAGTGTGATTGGATTTAAGCCGTCTTTCGATAGGTACTATGTGGCTCCCCCGGGTGGTGCTGATTGTCGTGGGAGTCCCAGAGCCAGCTTCCTTGATCCTGTTGGGCTTCGGCGGGCTCGCACTTGGCGCGTTGCGCCATTGCAAGCTAGCTGAATTTTAGAAAACGAAGAATCCGGAAAGCGCTCTCGCAGGTGAGAGCGCCTTTTTTTTAGATGGTCCCTTTTCATACCTCTCGTAACTGCCAGCGGCCGACAGCAATAAGCTTTTCCTGCCTACATTCCGCTTCAATCGTCAATGCCAGACCGAAGTTCGGCGCCTGCGCTGTGTTGCGTTCGGGTGATGTGCTAGCTTGAACTTGCGAGCACTGAGGCCGGCATGACAGCAATTTTGTGGACGTCTTTTTACTGGGCGTGGGTGGCGTCCGAAGTGGTGATTGCGGTAGCTACGCGTACCGGGAAAAGCGGCGGGCAGGTGCGCGACCGGGGGTCGCAGCTGATTTTGTGGATGGTGATCGTGATTTCGGTGACGGCATGTGAGTGGATGCGACGAACCATGCCGGCGAATATGTTTGGCCGGGCAGCATGGCTGAAAACGGCGAGCGTGCTGGTGCTGGTGGCGGCGCTGGCGATTCGATGGACAGCGTTGTTTACGTTGGGAAAATCATTCAGTGCAAACGTAGCGATTCGCGAGTCGCAGAAACTGATGCGTAGCGGGCTGTACCGGATGGTGCGGCATCCTTCTTATTTGGGTTTGCTGATGGTGTTTGTGGCGATTGGAATTCATTCGCGGAACTGGATCAGCTTGGTTGCGGCGATGGTGCCGACGACGGCGGCGCTGATTTATCGGATTCACGTGGAAGAAATCGCTTTGCGGGATGCGTTTGGTAACGAGTACGTAGAGTACGGCAGGGCGACAAAGAGGTTGGTGCCGGGAGTGTATTGAGGAATCGGTCAAGTAAGCGTGCTAAAGGATATCTAGGATCTCTTCGTACCGTTTGAATGGCGGAATCAAGTAGGCGCCAGCGAGTTCAGCGCGCGACCAAGCAAGCATTTCGCGGGCTACTTCGAATCCACGTTCGCGTGCTCCGGTTCCTGCGGCTTCGAGAGATTTGAGAAGCGATTCAGGAATAACAATTCCCGGGACTTCGTTGTTGAGACGCAGCGCCTGCTTGTAGCTGTTGAGCGGCCAAATTCCGATCAACACCGGAATGGGAGATTTGCCGCCGAGTTTTTTGACGAAGTCAAGCCAGTGTTGAGGATCGAAGAGCGGCTGGGTCATGGCGAAGTGCGCGCCAGCTTCGATTTTGGCGTGGAAGCGGGTGATTTCTTCGTCGAGATTGTCGGCGACGGGATTGACAGCGACGCCGATAGTGAAATTGGTTGCGCCACCGAGGGTTTTGCCGGACCAGTCCGTGCCTTGATTGAGGCGATGAAGAACTTTGACCAGGCCAACAGAGTCAACTTCGTAAACGCCGCTGGTTTCTGGGTAATCGCCAACCGAAGGCGGGTCGCCGGTGATGGCGAGAACGTTGCGGACGCAGCCGACGGTCCAGGCGCCGAGCAGCGCAGCCTGCAGACCGATAATATTTTGATCGCGGGTGGTGAGATGCGGGACGGTTTCGACGCCGCGGGCTTCGAGAGCGCCAGCAACGATCAGCGCGTCCATTCCAACGCGAGCCATGGCGCCGGAGTTGATGTCGATGGCGTCGACTTTACCTGACGCCATAATTTTATCCACCTGCTCATACACGCGATCGAGCGCGATTCCCTTAGGAGGATCGATTTCGACGCTGACCTGAAATTTTCCAGCTTGAATATTCTTCCAGAGCTTGCTTTCGGGAGCGCGTTCGATGAGCGCGGCGGGCTTGGCTGCGGCTTCCACGGTTGCGCCGGATAGTTGCGCTTTAACAGGGCGCAGCGATTTGACAGCGTCGGCCATGGCGCGAATGTGCGCGGGCGTGGTGCCGCAACAGCCGCCGAGAATGCGTACCCCGGCAGCGGCCGCTTCGCGCGCGAAAAGAGCGAAATATTCCGGCGAAGATTTTGGATAGACGATGCGGTCGCCTTCGCGCTTGGGGAATCCGGCGTTGGGCATGCCGCTGACGCGAAGCTCGTCAATCGAAGCAAGTTCGGTAAGGATTGGAAGCAAAGCTTGCGGACCAAGCGTGCAATTTGCGCCGATGACCTGAACGTTTTTATTTTTGAGTTGCGCGGCGGCGTCGGTAGGGCGAAGGTCGCCGTATGCGACGCCTTCTTCGGCGTAAGTGAGCTGCGCGATGACAGGCAGCAGAGAAAAAGAACGAATGGCGTCGATAGCGAGAAGAATTTCTTCGATATACGTGAAGGTTTCGAGAATAAAAAGATCGACGCCACGTTCTTCAAGGGCCTGCGCCTGTTCGAGAAAATAGGAAATGATTTCCTGTGGTTCGGGATGGCGGGCTTGCACGCCGAGGCCAAGCGGCCCGATGGAGCCGGCGATCAAGACTTCGCGGGCAGCGGCTTCACGGGCTTCGCGGGCGATTTTGACGCCGCGCGAGTTGAGGCGCTGGACTTCATCGCCGAGGCCGAGATGCGCGAGCTTGAAGCGATTGGCGCCGAACGTGTTGCTTTCGATGATTTGCGCGCCGGCTTCGATGTACGCCTGATGCACGCGAAAGACGGCCTCAGGCTCGGTGGAATTAAGTTCGTCGAAACAGCGCTGCGGGCCCACGGCTTCGTGCAGCATCGAGCCCATCCCGCCATCGGCGATGAGAATCGAGTTCTTCAACCGTTCGTTGAAATCGAGAATCTTCAAGTCATGTCCGCCCGGAAAATAAATTTAGCGTGAAAGCGACATGTTTCAGCGCTTTTGTTCCATGAGGCTTGCGACGGTGCTCATCAAATCGTACTTGGTGAGAATTTCGAAACGCGTCTCGTCCATTTCCACGAACACAGCGGGATTTTCGTGGCTGAGAATGTAGGTGACACGTTCGACGGGAGCAGATCTGGAAATTTTTGGGAGCGGCTTGCTCATGACTTCGCGAATGACCAGTTTGCGCAAATCTTTTCCTTGCAACGCCAGAGTCAGAATCTGGTCTTCGTAAACGGTGCCGATCAGTGCGGCTTCCTCGAATACGGGAATTTGCGAAATGTCCTGCTCCTGCATGGTTTTCAGCGCGTGAAAAACAGTTTGGTACGGACGGACAATCACCAGGTCGCGGACCTTGCCAGATTTGTGTTTGGCGTTGACGACTTCTCCTGCGGTGATAGCCACGGCGGAGTCCACGTAGCCGCGCTCGCGCATCCATTCTTCGTTGTACACTTTGCTGAGATAGCGCATGCCGGTGTCGGGCATGAAGGCGACTATGTAAGCTTTTTCGTCGAGACCTTTCGCTATTCGAAGCGCCGCGGATAGGCAACCGCCACCGCTACCGCCAGTAAAAATGCCTTCCTGTTTAACCAGCCGCCGGGCAACAACGAAACATTCTTCGTCATTCACCTGGATCACGTCGTCGAGAATCTTCATGTCCATGGTGCTGGGAAAAAAGTCTTCGCCGATGCCCTCGACCACGTAGGTGCGGCCCTTCACGGTCTGTCCGGTTTTGTGAAAGTCGTAGTACAGCGAACCTTCCGGATCGACGCCGATAATCTGGATGCCAGGATTTTTTTCCTTGAGAAATTTTCCAGCCCCGCTAATGGTGCCGCCGGTACCCATGCCGCAAACGAAATGGGTAATGTTTCCTTCGCTGTCTTCCCAGATTTCCGGACCGGTGGTTGCGTAATGGGCCGCGGGATTCATCGGATTGTCGTACTGGTTGGGGTAAAAAGAATTGGGAATGTCGCGGGCAAGCTTTTTGGCGACGGAATAGTAGCTGCGCGGATCGGCAGGTTCGACGGCGGTGGGACAAACGATGACCTCAGCACCGAGAGCTTTGAGCAGGTCCACTTTTTCTTTTGACTGCTTGTCAGTGATGGTGAAAACCATTTTGTAGCCGCGAACTGCCGCGACAAGAGCAAGTCCCATTCCGGTATTGCCGGAAGTTCCTTCGATGATGGTGCCGCCTGGCTTAAGCAGGCCGCGTTTTTCTGCGTCGTCGATCATGGTGACGCCAATGCGATCTTTCACCGAGCCGCCGGGGTTGGTGTAGTCGGCCTTGACGTACATTTGCGGCTTAAGCCCGTGATTAATGCGATTCAGTCGCACCAGAGGCGTGTTGCCGATGGCTTCCAGAATATTATTGCAGCGCATGTATCGTGTATTCCCGGCTTTCATGGCAGCGCCACTGCGTCAAGAAAACGGCAGCGCCATGTCATACTCAGTTTAGCATGCGGCTCCAGAACGGCCGCAGTGAGCAGTGCCAAACGACAACCACGAGGAGCTCGGCGATGGAACGGAAAAATATTTCGAGCGGAACGCCCTGGGAGCCGATTGTGGGCTATTCGCGGGCGGTACGAATTGGAAACGCGGTTTATGTTTCGGGAACCACGGCAACCGGCGCGGACGGAAAAATCGTGGGAATTGGCGACGCGCACGCGCAGACGTTGCAAGCGATTCGAAACATCGAAACAGCACTTGCGAAAGCAGGAGCAAGCTTGTCCGACGTGGTGCGAACGCGGATTTTTGTGACCAACATTGCCGAGTGGGAAAAAATCGCACGGGCGCATGGAGAATTTTTTGTGACGATACGGCCGGCGACAAGCATGCTGCAAGTCAGCGCTCTGATTTCACCGGAGATGCTGGTGGAGATTGAAGCGGACGCGATTGTTGAGAGCAGGGATTAGGGACCAGGGATTAGGAGCCGAACCGTTGCTTGACTGACAATTTAGCGCTACCAGTCGAATAAGCCGCGCCCCGGGGGTACGCCCAGTTTTGCCGCCGTCCGATCAGCATCAATGGTCTTGTCGGGAAGCGTCAGTTCGAGTGGGCCTGCAGACTGCACCGTAACAGGTTCGCCGAGCGCCGCAAGCTCATTCCATAATTTTTGCATTACCCGGGAATGCTCGTTTGGTCTAGCGAGAGCCCCTAATGCCCGGGCCCTGAATCGCCAGAGCGCGATAATGACCGGGCGGTACGGCCAGGATTTGCAAAGTCGGATTGTTCCGATCTCCAAATGCCGTGCTGTGGAACAGGCGCAACTGAGCTGTAAAATCCAATTCCGGCTCCACGTTCGCGATCTCTTGAACGAACATCGGATCGGGGAAGAGCACAACTGCCGGCTCAGGGTACGCCGATTTGCTACAGGTCTCGCTCACAGAGGGCTCGGCCATGGGCAACGAAGCGTCGGGCAGGACGCGCACATTCAATTGTCCCGAATCACCGCTTACCTCGATCTCGAGTTTTGCCGCCGTCTCCTCATAACCGCCGTAGTAACGGAGCGGATTATCATCGAGCGCCAGCAGGTGCAGTACCACTGGCGCTCCGTCCGCGCCTTTTACCACGCCGAATATCTCTGCGGTCGCCTTGTTTTTTCTCTGCGCGCGTGTATTCGTGCCGAACGTAGGCACCAGTACAAGTAGCGAAACGACCGCCACCGAACGAATCAGCACGTAGGCATGCATCGTGCACTCCCTACCAGCGGGCGCGGATGCGGTACTTCAGTACGGAGGTGCCGTTTGCCGCGACCGGCACATTGAACTGCGCCGCCCAGGCCCCGGTTTTTGTGTACTTGTAACTGGAATTGACCATTTCCCAGTCGCCACCGATGGGCTCGTTGACTTCCACAGTGATCGGCGTGTCTTTGTGATTGCGCAGCGTAATTTCAAATTCCATTTCCCAGGTGTGGGTGTCAACGCGCTTGTAGTCGGTCTGTTTGCGTTCACTGATGACGTCGAACGCGGTGCCGATGTGAATGTTGAGCATTTCGTCTTTCGGCGTGTGGTCAATGCGGTCTTCGCCGACAAAAAGAATGTTGCCCTTGGAATCCTTTTGATAGACACGGACAGTTCCAGCAGGCATGGGCATCCCCAGACTGGATTTTTCATCGTTCTTGAATTTATAGAAGACCATCACGTTGTCTTTTAGTGGCGAGCCGGGGCTGTACTGATTGTGGTAGTAGAAATTCTGTCCATTCACGACGAAATGTTTTTCGACGGGGATGCCGCTGCCCTGAAGCAAACTGATCTGCTTCGTTTCCTTGTCCTCGACGGAAGTCTTGCGGCCCAACGTGTACAGGTGATATTCGCTGAAATTTTCTTGTGCAAATTGTTCGGCGCGCACCGCTTTTGCCATGGCCATATCTCTCGCTCGCGATTCCGGCGCTGCGGGTTGTATTCGGTTGAGATCGCCAGCAACCAGTTGCAGGCGAGCATTGTGAAACGCGGTGCCGCTGTTGTTCACTAAGGTGACCCAACCATCCAGGTCGGCGGCTTTATCGTCGCGGCCCACAGTTAATACATAATCTGAATTCCAGGATAGATTCCCGGCGAGATACGACGCTTCGATTTGCTGTTTGCGCGAACCGGAATTTTCCAGAGACATCAAGAGTGTGGGGCGGTCGAACAAATTTGCAGGCACTTCCGGAAAGCGATAGGACTCGGCATAACCGCCGGTGACGATGTCATTGCCAATTTTCCACACCGGGCCATTGTTGTCGGCGAGCAGAGTGGCTTTGATGTCTTCGCGCTTGGTACTTCCGTTGTCCATGTACGTGCGGGTAAGCGTGACTTCTTTTCCGACGTACTTGTGGAGAAGTTTTGCCGGCTCCAGCAAATCGTATTCATAATTTTGTTCGAGAACGTTGAGCTTATCGGGCTCGTTCAATGAACGGAAGTGGACAGTCGCAGGATTCACGGTGGCTGCGATGTCCATCAGCTTCAGGCGAAACAGGCCGCTGGGCACAGTGAGATTCCGGACGTCGCGGATCAATGCGATGTTGGAGTTATAAACTGTCAACGAAAGATCGGTTTGGTCGTTAAGCGTTGTGGCTGTCCGGGTGCCACTCTCCCGCGTCGCTTCTTTTTCCTGAGGGTTCGCTGCGGGTTTGCCGCGCGGCGCTGCATAAAGTGCTGCAGTTCCTGCCAGCAGGGCTCCCGCAATAGCCAAACTCCAGATCGGACGTTTCGTTCCGTATTTCGCTTTGCGCACCATTTTTGCTCCTTTATGACGAGCTGTTATCTGGGGTTAGAACGGCTACCGGCGTTTTTCTTGCAGGGAATATAGCGGTCAGTCTGCGGTCTTCTTTTCCCAGGTTTTACCGCCGTTGGAGGTTTGAAAGGTTTCCCGGTGTGCTGGGTCCCAGATGTTGGCGCGTTTTCCGTCGCTGGCAAGCACTCCACCCAGGTCGCCGGCAATCGGCGTGATGACCAGTTGCCAGTGTTTGCCGCCGTCGGTCGTGCGCAGCAACGTACCCGCTGCACCAGCAATCCAACAAATGTTTTTTGCCGGCGCAGAACCGCTGGTAAGCGTCGCCGCGACCACAGCTACTTGCGGTTTCCAAGTCTTGCCGCCGTCAGGGGAGTGCGCAATCGTTCCGTGTTCGCCAAATCGCCAAATACTGTTTCCGTTTTGGGCGGTCCGGCCCGATGGCGCCAGCCCCAGAATGGACATCTCATTCCGGGACATTACCGGCAAATCAGCCTCTTTTTTCTTGGGTGCCGACGTAACTTCAACCGTCTCTGTGACTGCTTGGGGAGCCGCAGCCGTGACGGTTATTTGTCCTGAAGCCGATTGCGGAGGGGCAGGAGGGGGCGGGGGCGAAGATGCAGGAATCGCTGGCGCACCAGTTGCGGCGCCGCTGGCCTGAGCCTGAAGGGACTGACGTTCTTCTGCATCGCGTTCATTTTGCAGAGAACCTGCTACACCTGATTTGTCGGCGGCATCAAAACTTTTCGTCTTGGCTAAATTTTTCGACTGTTCGACCGCGGAAATGCGGCCGTCGGATTGCGCCGTTTTTGCGTTTCCACCGATCGCCGGAGTGGCCAACGACGTTGGCGGAGCCGATTTCTTGTCAGCCTTCGAATCCCTAGGCGGCTCCGCTTTGCTGCGCAAACTTTCCAGTTCGTCAAGCAAGACACTCGGAGCAGGTTTGCCTGCCGTCCGCTGTCTCGATACTCTTGCGGCAAGATCGTCATCCTTCTGTTTCGGAGTACCTTGCGGCGCATTTTGCGGCACTGCGGGAACCGCATAAGAGTCTCGAGCGCCCGCGTTGTCTTCGCGATTCTCCGCGATTTCTGTGGCTGGCCCGGTCCGTTTCGTTTGCGGACGAAAATCGCGAGCGCCGACATAAAGCAAAATCCCCGCGGCAATCGCGGCCGCCGGAGCCGCCCAGCGGAGCAGCCATTTTTTCTTCGCGGGAAAACGCGTAACCTGGGCTTCCGTTTCTTTCGGAGAACGAGTGGCTTTCCACCGCGCAGGGGCAGCGTCTGCGCGGACTTCGTCGTTCCCGGGTAGCGCCACCACGCCGGCAACGGAACGCTCGTCTTGGTTGCTTCGTAATTCATTGCCGGTCTGGGTGGCCGCAAGTTGTGCGGCGATTTCCTGGCAACGCGGGCAGGAGACGAGATGATTCTTGGCCGCTGACATCTCTTCTTCCGAGAGCGCGCCCTCGTAATAAGCGGCCAGCATTTCGGCATCCAGACAAGCAGACTCGCCGCCACCGGCTTCGTCACGCAGGTGTTGCGCCAGCGCTCTTTCGAAAAGATGCTCGCGATCTTCAGCAGGCATACGCCACTCTCACGGTAGAACGCAGCGAAGAGAACTTCTTGCGAAAAAGATTGCTCGGCATCATGGCTCCAAAATCCGATCTGGGCCGGGAGATTTCTTTGTCTTTCGCGATTCGAACAGTTTGTCCAGATCAATGTCGGCGTCTTCGGCGGCGTACTGAACGCACAACGCGATTTGCGCGTCGTCCATTCCGCGCATTCCAGCGCCACCTTGCGTAGCGACGCCGCCGTTTACCGCAGTCGTTCCGGCACGCAGCAGGCCTTCGACTGTCGCTCGCAACTCTCCGCGAACGCGCTCAAGGTTCCGCGATACGCTGGATTCGTGTTCGCCAAGTTCGCGGCCGATTTCCGCGAGGGTACGATCCTCAGCGTAGTAGAGACGCAGACGCTCACGATCACGCGCATCGAGCGATGCCAATGCCACAGAGAGCGCCTCACGAAATTTCCGCAAATACACTGCGCGCTGGGGATCGGCCGGAATTTCCACGGTACTGAGCTGCGGTACTCGACGCGCTTCTTCGCCATCAGCGCCATCGTCCAGCGAATCGAATTTCTTACCGGCACGGATGGCGTCAATGTGGCGTTGCGAAAGCACCGCGCGCAACCAGGTCTTCAGCGAACTGCGTCCGTGGAAATAGCGAAAAAGCGAACGGCCGCCGGCCTTTCCGCCGGACAGGCCGTAGAGATCGGCGAAAAGCGAATCGGCAAGATCGATCGCAGCGGGATCTGAAACTGGGCGGCGCAATATAGCTGCCGCAGAGGCGCGAAGATAGCTGCGATATTCGGAGACAAATTCGTTCCAGGCATTTTCTAGGCCATCCGCACAGGCGCAAGCCAGCGCCAGATCTTTGGTGTGCAGATTCGCAAAGTATTCTTGAATTTTTTCAGCGGTCGGCGAAGATTCGCCAAATCGCTTCGCCGCGCTGCGGCTCAGCGCTGTTTGAAACGATTGAAACGAAAGATGCCAGCGGTCCGCAGGCGATTCCGCAAAAAGCTGGCGGAGTAACACGCTGCAAGCCTCTGGAAGGCGCCACAGGCGTCGTTGGCCATCTGCAGAATTAGGAGCAGCCGGATCCATGAGTTTTTAACGAAAGCGAAGCGCCACCAGCCAGGTCTGGCCCGAGTAAATAAAACCCAATTTTGCAGGCAACTTTGGTCAACTCCCGAGGCACCACCTCAGTAAAAGCCTGCATCCTAGAGCTTAGCCCTGCAGGTGCGCATTGCATACGGTACAGTAAAGTACGGGTTCCCATCCCTCCACTTTGCGGTATCCTTAAATCAAGCCCCTAGCCCGCAACTGCCAGCACCTCGCCGGGTTATCGAACATGAAAGGGGTGGGTTTCGAACGCTCGCAAACAGCATTAGCGACTTCGCGTCTTTGGTACGAAAGTCCTATTCGAGCTACTCGAGCCTCCTCAGTACGCTAGTACTGTGAAAGCGAACGTCCGCTGCCTGCGATAAGAAAACGCCCGGTTTTTCAGGCGAAATCTTAGCCGTAGCGGACCAAAACTATCACTGAGGCGGCAACCGGATGAATACAATGATTTCAGATCCACCAACGAGCAAGACCCGGCTGGGCGTGGGACTCGATTCCTCTCGCCGCTCCGCTTCCGAGCCACAAGCCTGGAAGAAAAATATTGGGACCAAGCCAATCCCAGCGCGTCTGGCGTTGTTGCCGGACGGCGAATCGCGCATGAAGCGTGTTGGCATCAGCGCCATTCTGCAGATTGTGTTCGTGGGCTTTATTTTCATCATCCCTTTGGTTTTTCCACAACAGATCAAAACGCAGCTGAGTTATCTGACAACGGAAATCGCGATGCCGATCACGGAAATCCCGGTCGCGCCTCCTCCCAAGCCTCCAAAAATTGTGAAGACCGTGACACCTCCCCCTACGCCGCCTCCGGTTGAGGTAAAGCTCAATCCTCAGCAGCCGCATGTTTTTCTGACGCCCAAGGTCATTCAACCCAAAGTGAAGTCCGTGGATGCGAAGGCGCCCGAATTGAATCCAGTTTTTGAAACAGCCAAGGTTGACACGGTTCAACCGAACCAACCGAAACGTCCCAAGGAAGAAGTAAAAATCGGCACGATGAGCAGCGGCAACGCGACACCTGCGACCGTCAAAGCTCCGGTTGAAAAAGTACAAACTGGTGGTTTCGGCGATCCCGCTGGACTTCCCGGAAAAGGCAATCCCAACGCGCACCTGATTGTGAATGCCTCGGGATTGAATACGCTTCCTAATGGCCCGGGCTATGGAAATGGCACGGGAGGCAACAAAGGAATTCGCGGCACAGTGGCCAGCACCGGATTTGGAAATGGCACGGCGAATCCACCGCCCAGCGGCGGAAAACGCGGAACCGTTCAGTCTGGAAGTTTTGGCGACGAGTCGGTTGCCGCCGCGGAAGCTCCCAAGAAAAAGGCTGCCGACAATGGTCCGGCGGACACCGCTGTTACCATCTTGGACAAGCCCCGTCCCGACTACACCGCCGAAGGGCGTAGCCTGAAACTAGAAGGCGACGTGGTGCTGGATGTGGTGTTCCTGGCCAGCGGACACGTGCAAGTGAATCGCATCGCCAGTGGCCTGGGCCACGGACTTGATGAGTCCGCGTCCAAGGCTGCGCAGCAAATCAAATTCAAGCCGGCCCTGCGCGAGGGCCAGCCTGTAGACTACCCGGCTCGCGTTCGTATTGAGTTCCGTCTGGCGTACTGAGGGGAGAAGCAAGATGCGTAAGTTTGCTTTGGGTTTGCTATTTCTGGCCGCAGGCAGCGCCGCAGCGCTGGCCCAAACGGCTTCGGCGGGCGAACCGCCGAAGAAGATGATTCTGGTCCCAGCGGACCAACCTCGCACCATGGAAGAGGTTGTGAAGCGCGTTGTGGATAACGAGAACCACATGTACGGCCGTATGAAGGAATATTCTCCGCTCGTCGAGACCTACATTCAGAACTTGAAGCCCGACGCGGAACTTGGCGAAGTTCCGGCCGGGGACCGGTATTTTATTGGCAAAGCGGATTTTTCCAAAACTGTCAACCTGGTTTCCCTTACCGACACCAGCAGCAAGGGCAAAAAAATCTTCGCCGGAATCGGCAATTTCTTTTCGTTCGCCATGCAATTCCTGCCGGACGGCTTTTTGCAGATGATCTTCATTGATACCAGCGGCTTTGACACCCAGCACTATAAATTCGATTACGTGCGCCGCGAATTTTTGGGCGACGTGCGGTGTTTGGTGTTTGATGTGACTCCGCTGCCCAAGACTGGAAAAGGCCGTTTTCTTGGGCGCATCTGGGTGGAAGATCAGGATTTCAACATCGTGCGGTTTAACGGCGGATACGGCGGTGCCGGCCACTCCAGCTGGTACTTCCATTTCGACAGCTGGCGCACCAACTTGCAGCCGGGCATGTGGTTGCCGACGTTCGTGTACAGCGAAGAAAAAAATCTGCACTATGCGCTGACCAAGAAACTGGAATTTAAGGCGCAGACCCGGCTGTGGGGATATAACCTCGGCCATGCCGCGCAGGAACAGGAGTTGAGCAAGGTGTTGGTGGAAAGTCCGGTGACTGACGAAACCACCACGTCCAATGACCTTTCACCGATTCAAGCACAACGCACGTGGGATCGTCAGGCCGAAGACAACGTGGCCGACCGGCTGCAACGCCTCGGCTTGATCGCACCCAAAGGCGAAGTCGACAAAATCCTGGAAACCGTGGTGAACAACCTCGAGGTCACCAACAACCTGGATATTCAGCCGGACGTTCGCTGCCGGGTAATGACCACGACTACACTAGAATCATTTACGCTTGGACACACCATCGTCCTGAGCCGCGGCATTATTGACGTGCTTCCGGACGAAGCCAGCCTGGCCACCGTGCTGGCACACGAGCTTAGTCACGTGGTCCTGGCCCACCGGATGGACTCACAATATGCCTTCTTCGACCAGCTTCTGGTGGACGACAAGGATTCCTTCCGGCACTTTGGATTTGCCCGGACTCCCGAGGAAGAGACTGCGGCAAACGCAAAAGCCGTGCAGCTCATAGCCAACTCACCCTACAAGAATCAGTTGGCCAATGCGAGCCTGTTCCTGCAAGCGTTGCAGTCTCGCCAGAAAGAAATTCCCAACCTGATCAGCCCGCACCTTGGCAATCGTGTTCCACAACTTCCGAATCTGCAGGCCACGGCCGCCGCGCCGACGGATCCAAAACAAAGTGCGCAGAAGATCGCGGCACTGCCGATTGGCGGTCGTGTGAAGATGGACCCATGGAATGACAAGCTCGAAATGATCAAGAGCAAGCCCATCGGCACGGTTGCGGAACGCGAAAAGATGCCGTTTGAAGTGACGCCTTTTATGCCCTATCTGACGCGCTACGGGAGCGACACTGCGAAACCCATCGCAGCCAGCGTTACGCACCCGCCGTATGCGAACAAGCCAGCCGCCTCCGAGCCTGCAAAGCCATAATCCGCAACAGCACAATATTTTCGGCCCGGAAGGCAACCGCCTTTCGGGCCGATTTATTTCTTGACGTGATGTGCGTTCCTCGGCGCCATTAATTCTTCGACGATATATTCTTGATCAGGCGATAACTGATCTCGACGCCGTCATAAAAATCCTTTACTCCAATTCGTTCATCTTTGCCGTGCGCCCGGTTATCGTCCAATTCAAAAAACATGCAGGCAATTCCATAGGTTGGAATCCCAGCGATGCGCAGGAAGCGAACGTCCGTGGCGCCCGTGGACATGGTGGGAACAACCGGCAACCCGGGCCACAAACTATGCACAGTTTTTTCCTCTGCTTGTACGACTTCCGGCAACAGCGGTGATGGCGGGACGCCGACCTGCGCAACCAGCGAACCGTCCGCTGCTTTGACCGGCACAATGGTGACGCTCACCTTGGGGTCCGCGGCTACGCTTTCCAATATCTTACGCACCCCCTCCGGATCTTCGCCCGGAATGATGCGGCAATTGACGTTGGCACGCGCCATTTGCGGCAGCGCGTTGGTCGCATGGCCTCCCGTCAACATCGTTGCCACACATGTGGTGTGAAGCAGCGAATTGAAATAGGGCACTTGCGACAATTGCAGCACGGCCGCGGAATTAGCGGGCTCTTTGGCCACGGCTCGCATGTTCGCCGCGGTGCGCCCGCTCGAAAGCGCGGCCGCATACAGAAAGTATTTGCGGGTGATCTCGCCCATGTTCACCGGAAAAGAAAATGTCCGCAAGCGGCTAAGCGCTCCCGCCAGGTGGTAGATGGCGTTATCCGGCGAAGGAACCGAACTGTGTCCGCCGGCATTCAGCGATTCGAATTGATAGTCGACGTAAACTTTTTCGCTGGCCTGCAATCCTGCCAGCAATTGCTGGCCCTTGTTTTTTTCGAACTCGCCGCCGTCCAGATTGATGCAGTATTCCGCTTCGATCCAATTGCGGTGCGCGGTGAGCAGCCAGTCCACTCCGTTTGCGGTGCCGCCTTCTTCATCGGCGGTGAGCGCCAAAATCAGATCGCGGCCCGGAACATAACCTTCTCTTTTCAGGCGAATAAAGCTGGTCACAAGGAGCGCATCGCCGGACTTCATGTCCTCTGTGCCGCGTCCGTAAAAGTAATCGTCTTTCTCCAGAAAAATAAAGGGATCGACGGTCCAGTCTTCGCGGCGCGCTTCCACCACGTCCAGGTGTCCGATGAACAAGACCGGCTTGCGCGCGCCGTTGCCATGGTAGCGAACCACAAGATTTTTTTTATTTTCGCGTGGTCCGGCGATTTGTATGTCTTGTTCGTCGAACCCGGCTTCACGAAGGCGTTTCGCCATGGCTTCGGCGGCGCTGGTTACATTGCCCACGGAATCCGTGGTATTGATTTCGATTAGCTGCTTGAAGATATCGTGCGCGAGGCGCTGGTATTCCTGCGGGGCCGGCGCGGCGGGCTCATTTGCTGATCGTGATGGAGCGGAAAACCACGTCAGCGAAAGTGCAGCGACCACCGTCGCTATCCGCATCCACACTGGTCTCACCGGCATTCTCCCTCTGGCAGCAATTCATTTGGAAACGATTTCAAGCCTGGCTCACAACGGGTACCGCCAATGCGCGCTGCAGGAAACCCGAAATGTAGGTACACGCAAAAAACAACATGGCCACGCTCAACGCCGAATCAACAAATAGACGGCACAGCAGTGATGAAAGGAACATCGTGCCTACCGTCCATTTGTTCATCACTGGCGCTTGCAGGCGCTGGTTGACAAAATCCGCGATCGCCGCTGGCCACCGGAAAACCCAATAAACAACGTAAACAGGAATGAAGTGGAACCACACCGCGCGCGCGGGAGAAATCGGATGCTTCCAGCCTGGCACGTTCGCGAGGACCAGGTGGTAACGGTGCACACAGACCAGCCAGTAGACAACCGCCACGAACGTGGGTAGATAAATCTCGAGCGGAATGGCGGTGATGGCCGCGCCCTTGGCCAGCTCCGGATTGCGGGCCACGGCAAGCATTTCGCCTACGAGCGTTGCGAAAGCCAGCAAATAGCCAATCCAAATTTTCGGGAGCCGCCCGATCAGGCTGGCGCCAGAAACTACGCCGGCCGCAAACGGATCCCTTACTGGCGAGTCCACGAATATCCCGAAAAGATTGTGAGATTCATCTAGAAAAAGAGTATCCGCGCGAATCCGCGCCGTCAAACTCGCCTTCGCGGCGGCGCGCGGGCCGGCATTGAAGCGTCAAGTCAGGCCCCCCGCGCAGGAATAGCCGAGTATGCTGAAGATAAGCCGGGCAAATTCGAATACGGCTACGCGAATTCGCGGCAAAAAGTGAAGATACACCAATACTGAGTTATTCAATGGAAGGAAAAGCTGGACATTACAGAGGCGCCTGTGGCGCGTCTGTAATTAGAAAGAAACACCCCAGAAAGACGCATCCGGCTTAGCCAGCTCGAAGCCGGTGTCCCACGCTTCATGGTCCCGCCAAACGACCAGCGCCTCGGCCTTGCGGCCAGTTTCTGGATGGATCAATCGAACCTGCTTGTGCATCGGTAAGGGGGCTCCGACGATTGCCATGCAGCCAGAGTGGCTGACGTCAACCGTAACGGCGTTCGCTCTTTGCTTGTGGGAGTCTTCGTCCCATTCGACAAGGAACTTCACACGCGAGATCACCCGCTTGTGAGTACGCATCTGAGCCCAACGGTCTTCCAAACTTGGCTTCTTCACTAAATTCATTGCCACGGAGAACCTCACTGCGGAAAGATTTCGTCCGGGGGCTTGGGGCACTAATAAAGGTAGTCCCGGAAAATAGGCCGGTCAATGGTACTTTTTCGGAAAAGTTAACGCGCAGGCCGTTTCCATTTGGACACCAAACCGAGGCCGAATTTGGGGGATGGCGTCGCCAAAAACCGGGGATGCAAAACATTGATTTCCGCTCGTGCTGAGCCAAATCAGCCGAAAACCCAGTAACGCCATACACTTGGCAGACTGACCAAATCCAGTAACGGTACTTCAGAGATTTGCACAGTTCCGGAGTCTGCGTTCACAGTTTTCCACATGTCGGTAGAAGTACGCTGGATCCCTGCAGCGAAAGATTCGTTTGGAGCGCTCGGTCTGATTACGGATTTCGCGCTGCGGTTCTGGTGGGCAGTTCGCGACTTTCCCCATTCTGGCTCTCTCATGGTGGATTGCGTACCGCACGCGCGTCGGTTTCGAATCCTGGACTAACGTCCCTCCCGATTTTTCATCCTCTTACGAACCGCATAGGCTTCGCGGCTTTTGTTGTAAACGTACACAACGTGCAGTACGTACGCGCTTTGAGGGCTTCCCACTGCACGACGTGATCGACCCTGAGGCGCACCGGCACTTCTACAGTTTCCATCCTGGTTTTCGTGCACGCTACTTCCGTCCTCCTGCGCGCGCGGAAAGTGCGGGCTTCCAGAAGTTTGCCTTTACACGTACACGACGTTCACCACGTTCACCGGTCGAGTCGTCACTCGCAACGCGTGCGCTTTCCCTGTTGCTCGTGCCCCTCGCTTCCACGACGTCATTTAGTTGTCGACGGCTCCGATCCTATGACTTGCGTCCCGTCTTTCCCGCGCGTGCGGAATGCGTGGGCTCAGGCCCCTGCGCTTTTACACGTACACTCCGTTTATTATCTTTAGCGGTGGAGAACTTGTCCGGCGCGCGGTTACCTCCCTCGGCCGGCTTTATCGTGGGGCCGTTCGTCGAATCTGCATTGGCGGCCTGACAGATGTCGCATTTGGCAGCGAGCTCAGAATTGGGTCCAGTTTTGGGCGCCGTGCCGCCGGGTCAACGAGTGGATCTCCTTGCGGGTCTCGCGGTTGAATCACAACACGTAGCCACTGTTGGTGCGCGTCCGGTTCATCAAGTTCATAGATATAAGGACGCTGCCAAGATCCGATAAGAACGGCACCTGACTGGGAAAGAGACCGAGCCATGGGAGATTTTGTACTTCAAGGTTTACAAAAGTCAGCTTCCCGCGGTTGAAAAAGCACTCGAAACGGCGGCGCTGATGCTAGGAAGTGACAAATCTCGTGGTTACTGCTTAGAGATGATCTGCGCGGATTTTCTTGCCGGCGCCGATCTTCAAGAGGATAAATCGTGATCGCTGTGGAACCGGAAGACGATGAAGGCTGGTCGAATTCCATTAGGGAACTACGTCCAAGATGTGGAAAAAGAACACCCTCGAAATTGAGCCAAAACAAACCCAGATTGAAACTTCCCCGAGAAGAGTATGGTTCGCTTCGCCATCGAGTGCTAGAGCGAGACGGCTGGCATTGCCAGATCTGTGGTTCCTCAGCAGATCTACAAGTCCATCACCAGCAATCCGTAACAAACTCGGCGCTGATACGCTCGACAATTTGATCTCGCTGTGTGCTTGCTGTCATCGTCAGCAACATTGGCACTAGCGATAGCCAGCACCTCTTCGTCTGTTGGTATTTCCGCCCTTCCTCGGCCCAATAAATTCATTACGTCAACACAGACTAAATTGGTTGATATCGATGCGTCGACTCCAGCACACATCGCGACACACCGCCCTCTGCTTTATTCCACCCGTTCCATTGGCATGCAGTCCACAGCCTCCTGATCAATGGCAGAATGAACGCGACAGCTTTTGCCCGGCCGAGTGAACTTCTACAAGTGCTGGCCCGCAACGCACCGACTGGCGCATTTTCTGCAAAAGCCGGGTGTGTTGCGTGCCAGGAGCACACTTCGCTCAGACGGCAACCGGATTCCGAGATTTCCGGCGGCGGAGCTTGGCTCCGATAGCCACCAATCCCGTACCGAAGAGTAGCATTGATACCGGCTCGGGAGTGGTGGTCACAGTCGAGAGTACGCCTGCTTCAGTAAAGGGAGTCGAGTAGGGTGTGGTGCCGTCTAGACCGAACGCATCAACGAAGGTGCCCAGGGGAAGACCCGACAATCCGGTGATGTTTATCGCTCCACCCGCATCTAGCGTAGCGCCAGTTATGCTGATCTCGTAAAGTCCGAAACTCGTCGCTGTCCCGTCCACAGCTGGACATGCAGTGCAGCCCGTAAAGTTGGTAAAGCTATTTGAGTTGTTTGCGGTAAGACCCAGAAGGGTATATACGTCCGAATTTGTCATCGAGGTTTTAAATGTGGCGGAACCAACAACCCCGGCTGTGCCCGTCGGAAAGGCACTAATAGGATTGTAAAACGTCGCCGCTACGCCGGTCGTAGACACGGCACCGGAATAGTTTGGTATAGCAAGGATTAACAGTACTGTACCGTTATCCAACGGCGTAGCGCCCCCGGACTCTTGATAAATGTCAACGGTGCCGGTAGCAATTTGATTGGGGTCAGCTGAGCATCCCGTCGCACAGATGGTCCCTACACCAGGGCCAATGTGGAGGGTAGAAGGGTCGACCACTTGAGCCTCGGTCTGATAGGTGCAAACGAGGCTAAGGCAAGCTGCAAGCGCGAACAATATTGCCGTTCTGTATGTGCTGGGCATGGATTTGATCATTATCTTTCTTCCTTTCACTTTGACTCAAAACACTGCAACAAAAGTATCGTTCGTTATTTCCTCGAAAACACACCACAAGCGCGGACGTTTCAGTGACGCCGCGCTCATTTGTCGGGCTGGGACAGGTTGTCAATTAACAACGTGCGGTGCCCAAGAGTCAATGGCACAAAGGTGGTGGGTGGGTGGACGGCACGAAAGTGCCATGCACCTGTTCCTCTCCGAAAAATGCGGTTTACAAAAGATTGTATTGCTTTACGGCGTTACTGAACGTCACAGCTCGCAAACTGGCATGAGTTTCGATCTCGTTGTGCCTTAAATGTGCACAAGGGACGAAAACCGTGAGTCTAAAATACCCGTGTAGCGTCGGTGATAAGACGCATGTGCGTCAGCAGAAGGTTCCGCACGAACCCACTGGGCGTTTTGCCTCCACAGTTCCTTCAATGAATTCCCCAATCCGGCGAAACGACGTAAAGCTTCGGAGTTACTATAGGAACTCACGTTATCCGCGATAAAGACACTGAGGTTCCGCTCCTTGCTCACGATCAGCGATTGAAGTAGCTTCCAACTACGCGGCGGTCTGACACAGCTCACCAATTTATACTTTTGCAATCGTAGTTTGATAGACATGTCTGAGCACGTCCCGCTTGAAGGTGCAGGAGAATTCATGTTCCGACCACCGTGCGGTGCCGGCTAGACTAGCGAGGTGCCGTCAAAACCAAACAATTCCCATGCAACCGATTCTCCGTGTTGCAGGTAAGCAAATAAATAATGAAGCATACAACTGCTCTGCCCGATCTTCGATGCAGCTTGCTGCTCGAGATTCGTGACTCCGGTGGTCTTTATAGAAACCCTTTGTTCATCGACCATATCGCCAGTTCAAGTCGATTCGATACACCAGCCTTGTCGAAAATGTTAGAAAGGTGATGCTTCACCGTATCTTCACTCAAGGAGAGCTTGATGGCAATTTCCTTATTCACACATCCGGTAACAATCGCAGAAATAATTTCGTTTTCTCGTGGGGTGAATTCCTTCAATCTCGGTACCGTCCCTGCGGTGCCTCGCTTCAACCCGCGGAGATAGTCTACCAGGCTCGTCACGGCTTCATGGCCGACCCAAAAATCGCCAGCCACCACTTTCTCGATACACTTGGCTACCAGTTGGATGGCGGCATCTTTGAGAAGTATGCCCCGGGCGCCCAGCTGTAGCGCTTCCACAATTTGTTTTTTTTCAATGGCCCCTGTCAGGACGATGGTGCGCACATCACCATGGGCGGAGGCCAGTTCGCGCAGCACTTCTATTCCCGTGAGCCGGGGCATCGCGAGATCCAACATCAACACTGCTGGTTTCAGGTCGCTCGTCAATCTGGCGACCTCTGATCCATCCGCTGCCTCGCCAACGACCGTGAACCTTGGTTCGGATTCAAGCAATGCGCGCAGACCGTAGCGAAAAACCGCGTGGTCGTCCGCGATTAAGATTCGAATCCTCGCGGGTTTTCTAGCCATGTGGCTCATCCGGAATGGTAATTTCAAGACGTGCCCAGTGGCCCGGAGAGGAGTCAATCGTCAGCTCGCCACCGATTAGGCGAACTCGCTCTTTGATGACGCCGGGACCTCGATGCGAAGCATCGAGTTGGGTCTGCGTCACGCGACCGCGAAATCCAAATCCCTCCCCATCATCGGCAATCAAAAGCTTGTGTTGTCCTTCGTCGCCTGGACACAATGTAATGACCACATTGCGCGCCCCGCTATGTTTCCTTACGTTTGAGAGCCCTTCCTGGACGATGCGCACAATTTCTTGACATACGCTCGGCGACAGTGTGATGTTCTCCTCCCCCGTCTCAAGACGCGCCGAAATACCGGTTTCGATCCGAAATTTCGCCACTACTTCTGCCAAAAAGTCTGGCAGCTCCTTGGGGCTGAAGTTCAACGGCTTTGTTTTCTCGATCAGATCGCGAAGATTCAAGGCTTCTTGATGAATGAGCGACTGCAGAGCGGCCAGCCGCCGTTCCAATTCACCCGAAGGATTTGGGCGTTGTCTTCTGAGAACTTCGACTTGCATTTCCGCGCTGAGCAGTGACTGGAGGATCCCATCGTGCAGCTCGCGCGTGAGCCGGGCGCGCACCTGGTCTTCCACCTGCGCATGAATATCCCGCAAGAGGTAAGCGTTTTGGAGTACCGGGCCGACATGCTTCATCAAGCTCTGCATAAAGCGCAATGCTTCCCTGCTGTCCGTGCGGAAAGGGGCACCAACCAAAATCAATCGCCCGTGCCATGCCGCCCCAAACGAGAAGGAACTTACCATCAAGGAAGGGATTTCAGTTGCGGACAAGCAGGAGTACAAGCCGTCGGAATGTAAGCGCCCCACCCGTCGCCCGACGACATCCAATGCCAGAAGATGGGGCGCATTGCCCAAATGGCGTAAGCTTTGGTCGAAATACCAAGTATGAGCGGGAAACGAAAACACTGCAGTCTCCAACTGTGAAAATTGCAAAACCGTTCTGACCATCCTAGCCTTAGGTTCGTTCGGAATGCGGTCCGACTCCCAGGAAAAAACTTCTTCGATGTTTCCTCTTCGCAATGCTACAAGCGCCTTCCGAGGCGTATAAAGCGGTGCAAGTTCCGTGAACAGCGCCTCTAAAGCCAGATCCATCCTGGCTCCGACTTGAGCATGTCTGAGCACCCGGGCGACTAGGGCGCTCTCGGCATGCAAGCGTCTTTCCCGCACGGCTAGATAGCCGAGCGACAGGCTGGCGACAACCAGAAAAATGCTGCGCGACAGGAGCCGATCCATGCTGAAATCGGTTTCACCGAGATCTTCGAAATACCGCGGCCGCAGCCGGAACATCTCGACTTCCACGAGTAAAAACAGCGCACACGCCGCCGCAGTAAGATTAGTCTCGCGCAGACCCCAGCGGTAGGCGGCCGTCATGACGACGAAAACCCACAACACGCCGTACGGACTCTCCGGACCTCCCGTAAATAAGGTGGCAGTGGCTGCAAAAGAGAAATCGACCGCCAACGTCGTTAGGCGGTAAGCCCCGTCTGCGGCACCGTGCAGGCGCAGCAGTACAAAAATCAATAAACTATACAAAAGGTACATGTCCAGCAGAGCTTGAACTCGCAACGGTTGGGGGCCCAGTTCGGCAGTGCCTATTTGAATCCAAGCGTAGCAGTACAACGCCAGGACTACACGCGCCGCGCAGAGCCGGTTCTCCGTGTGAAACGCTTCCGCAACTCCTAACGAAGCGAAAAGCCGACGGCCAAAACCTTCCCCAAAAATCCGCAGACGCAACGACATTTCGCCTCGCTTCGCCTTTCCTGTTAGCTCACTGCACGGAGGACGCTAATACGCACTTACTTAGCATTCCTTGGCCCCATCCGGCAAGGCATCACTTTCTCTCCCGGGGGGTGCCGTCCAAGCTAAGACCTTCCCCACGTAATAAGGAGGGATGTCCCCAAGGTTTGTAGCAATTTTTTTATGATGCGGGATCCGGCTTTGCAGCGCCTTGCCTTTCGCCGGCCTCTTGGGGTCTTGCGAAAAACGGAAGATGCTTGCAGGAAACTGCCCTTAGGATGATGGAACTTGGTTCCGAGGTTCTAATTAGGCTGTCCTAAAGCTTGTTGGGCTTGTTCCTTTTCCGCCGCGCGAAGCTTGTTCATCTGGAGTGCTGCCTCCAGTTGGGCTTTGCCAGGTTTATTTTGACCGGCTGCGATCAAGGCTAGACCAAGGTGGTAACGAAACTGTGCGGAATCAGGGCTCTTCTTCACGCAATCCTGAAGCAGAGGGACAGCGCCGGAATAGTTTCCCTTCTTGTACATGACCCAAGCTAGGACATCGGAAATTGAAGAATCATCGGGGTTTAGGGATTTGGCCTTTTGCGCCAGGCCCAATGCTACATCAAGATCCTTCCCTTCTTGAGCGTCTACCCAAGCCATGTTTGCATTCGCCGCTACGAAATTCGAATCAGCTTCGAGCGCGCGAGCATAATATTTACGAGCTGTCTCGAGGTCGTTCTTCTCGAGATACACATTGCCCACCCTGGTGATCAACGGTGCGGATTTGGGCTGCAACTCGAGCGCTTTCTGATACTGACCGATAGACGCATCCGTCTGATTCTCCTGCCTGTAAACCTGACCAAGTTGTAGATAGCTCAGGATATTTTTTGGATCGATCTGGATGGCCTGTTCAAACTCTGCCTGGGCCGCGCTTGGGTTTTTGGAGTCATATTTTAGAGTACCCAGGATCACGTGGCCCTGAGCATTTTTCGGATTGGCGTCCACAAATTGCTGGGCAAGCACGAGCGCCCTCGGTGCCTGATGGCGAGCAACTAGGAAATCGGCATAGGCCGACAACAGCGTGGGGTTCGAAGGATCGAGCTGAATAGCCGTTTCGAATTCCTTTTCAGCTTGGGTCCATTTCTTTTCCGTGTAGTATAACTGCCCCAAGTCCAAGTGAACGGCAGCTTGATTGGGCGCGAGCTGGCTAGCTGCCAAGAATTGTTCTTCCGCCGAACGTGACTTTCCCTCATGTAAATATATTCCGCCGAGCAGCAACCGGTTATTTATGTCGACTGGAAACTTCTGGACCAATTCCTGGGCGTAGACTTGGGCTTCGGAAAGATGGTTTTGGGCGAGGTTTAATCCGGCAAGACCCTGAAGGGCCAAAGGGAAGCCTGGTGATACTTTCACGGCCTCCAGAAACTCGTTGCTGGCTTGTCCGAGGCTCTCGGTTTGCCAATACGCAACGCCGAGATAATAGTGGGCCTGCGCAGAATTGGGCGCATCCTTCAGGGCCTTTTGCAGGGCGATGAGGGCGTCCTGCTGCTTTCCCTGTGCTTGCAACAGTCGGCCGTGATTGACGCTAACGAACACGTCTTTGGGCGCTTGCTTCATGAGCTGCTCGTCGAGCTTGGATGCCTGATCGGTTTGATTGGAGATCAGGTAAAGCTCCTCCACGCGCTTCTCGATATCGAGATTATCGGCGGAGATCGAGAGTCCGCGTTGATACTCAGCAAGAGCTTTGTCTAGATTACGCCGTTGAATGTAGTAGTCACCGATCGCGATGGTCACATCAGGTGATTTTGGCATTTGCTTGCGAAGCCTATCCAGCACTCCATCAGCATCTACGGTCTTCCCGGCCTTTGAAAGTATGCCGGCCCACTGGACATAAAGTTGCGGGGCCTCGGGATTATTCTGAATTCCCGCTTGCAGTACTTCCTGGGCCTGAGAGAGCTTGTTTTGCAAGCGGTAAAAATTTGCGAGGTCAATATTGGCTTGCCAGGACTTTGGATCCGTCGCGACAGCTTGTTTTAAGTGCTTTTCGGCATCTGAGAAACGTCGCAGACTGATTTCAACCAGAGCTAAATTCAAATAAGAGCTGGCGTCGTTTGGAAGCAACTCGGTGACCTTTGAAAACGATTCGAGCGCCCGGTCGAGCTTCTGCTGCCCGACCAGCGCGCCGCCAAGGAGCTGATAGGCGCTAACGTTTTTCGGTTCCTGTTGCAGAATGAAGTTCGCCTCCTCTTCTGCCTTATCGAACTGCCGCGCACCAAGATAGAGGTGTCCGCGAGCCAGTCTGGCATCCAGGCGTCTTGGGTCCAGTTCAATGGCTTTCTCGAGGGATACGTAAGCTCCCTGCCAGTCGTGCTGTGCTATGTCAGCCTGAGCCAACTGGTAGTAGGCGTCCACAAAGCGGGGATCGAGCCGGACAGCGTTGCGAAATTCGACGCTGGCGTCCCCGTATTGGCCTTTTTTCATATACTGCTGGCCCGCGGCGAGATATTTTGCCTTTGCTTTCTGGGGATCGCCCGCGCAAGCACCGAGTAATAGCACCACGGAAATTGTTATCGCGGCCGTTTTCAGTTTTCTAGCGCCTTCCATTTTTTTACTCCGTCGTTCCCATCAGGTTCAGTTCGGTATGATTTCATCTAATTGCGGAAAAAGATCTTGGGTGAGGTCAACAAGCCGAGCCCGAGCGCTGGCCTCATTGTCGTTTATGGGCGTAATCAAACGAACTAAGGCGCCATCTGTGCGATTCCGAGAAATCGCGTCGGACACCATCCAAAATTTGGCCGCATATTCACTGGCGGTGACTCTACCCCTACCCTGATACCAATAAAAGACCAATTGTTTATTCTCGTCCTGCTGGATCACATACTCGTTCACGACAATCTGGCGCCCTCCGGCGACCGAGATAGTGGCGAACCCAGAATGGACGGGCTCCCAGCCCGCTCCTGGCAAACAATTTTTCGGCGAGTGGATTGTGTCCCCAGTTTTTTGGCTTCCATAGTAGCCCACATACAACTGAACCGGCGCAATTCCGTCCGCAAAATAAAATCGATTCGTATAGTCACTCACGTTAACGGCTTGCACGATTCGTTCCGATAACGGACGCTCCTGGCCTGACCATGTTCCGACCGTATAAGGAAGGTCGCGAAGGGGGTGGTGTGGGACAACTGGTTCGCCGTGACTCACGCTGTGCAAAAGAATAAATGCGCCAAGTAGAACAGCGGCCGTGACCCCCAATCGTATCGATCCTAAGGGATTAAACATTGTCTGCTTTTCTTCGGCGTTCGACGATGTACCGCAGAATCCGATGGCTACCGAACATTAGTACGAGAGCAATGAGGAAAATAGCCCAACCAGAGAACTCGTGCAAAAATCCTTCCGCTGCGGCGGGTCCAAAATGGCGGGCTAGGATACCCGCCCCCATGATTCGGATCGCGTTGGTGACAATAGCTATGGGAACCATCAACGCGGCGAGGACATTGCGAACCCAGTGCCGGGGCGACGCGAGATAGCCGTAAGCAACCGCAAGGGCCATAAGAGTCATGAGCGACCTGATTCCGCTGCAAGCCTCCACTACCTCCAAAGAATAGTTCGACATAATCAAAATATTGCCATCTCGCAAGACAGGTACTTGAGCTAATTCCAGCCAGGCGGTAGCGAGGCGGGATGCAATTAATTGCAATGGAAATGTGATCTGATTGTAAATGACCACGGGAATGGGAATCATCCATACGAGGTAGCCCAGGGGAAAAGAAACGGCACGCAGCATCTTCCAACCGGTTAAGAACAGAATCACTCCTGCAAGCAAGACCAGCAGGGAGAACCTTTTGGTAAAGAATTCGGCCCCCAGTGAGCCAACCAAAAGAAGGCTAACAGCCCCAAGCATGACCACGAATCCAAAGTTGCTCGGCTTTATTTCTGTTCTCGTCCAGCGCTCGCGCTCGCGCCATAGAATATAGATGGAGAGCGGCGGAACGAAAAACCCGTGGCCATAGTCAACGTCAGTCCACCACTGCATCACCAAATCCTTGATCACTGAAGCGTAAAGCATTAGAATCAGGCCTACCAAAATCGCACACCACACCACTAGCCGCCGACTCCACAACCGCGTCTCAACCTGCTCAGTATTCGAAAAGGATCCAGCCGAAACTGACACGCCGTCTCCTAAACCCAACGGAAACATCGCGGAATACAAACGTCGACGTCTGTCAGAAAAGAAACCTTAACTCATTATATCTGGAACGGTTCATTCACGGAACGGTGATAATTATGAGAACAGCGGACCGAAAAACAGGAGACCACGCGGTCATCACTGTCCCTACCATTATGGCAACGGTCTCCGTTTCAGAACCCTTCATTCCGCTTCGCTCGCTTCGGCGAGACGGTTCATGCCCTGGTAGCGTCGCGCGCCCCACTTAGTGCTGGTTTTCCCGGATCGGACTTTCGTCAACACTCGTTACAAACTGCTGGCGCGTGTTGGCGGGGCGCAAACGATTAGCTCCAGCCTGATTAGGCATGTCCAAACCCGTTCACGTGCTGCAGTCTGGTGCAGAGGTCAAGGAAATCGTCAATATCGCAGCGATCGCCGTTGTGGATGCCCTGTTCCCCGGATACGTTCGATTTACGCTGTACAGAGAAAAGTACTCATGCCGATGATTCCCCGTCGGAAGTACGGCTGGCGGCGGACGTGGCGTGCGAGCTGGGCGTCTCGAAGCACACGATCTACGCGTGGAATGTGAACGGCTGGCATTGCATTCACTTGCAGCTAGCCTTTCTTGCATTGATCTTCTACCGCTGCTTCCTTCGAATTTGGCGAAAGGACAGGCAAAGGAACACCTGACCTTTTTCTGGTCTCCTGACCAGTCGATTTCTTGTTCCAGCCGATCCACTATTTGTATGTGAATCCCCAGTGGCTTGGCAGATTCCGGTCAATAACCTCCCCCTCAGGCGACCGATCGTATTCCTACGGAGCAAGAAGTCCGTGCCACACAGGCTCGTTAAAACTCTGCATGAGGTCTTAAGAACAATGAAACGTATAAGCCCGCCTTTCTTTGCACTATTGATTGTCGTTATGTTGCTGGGCTGTGCCGCAAGTTCGGTGGCAGGTAGTGGAAACTCCGTAATCAGTTCCGTCTCACCGAGTCAAGTTGCGGCAGGTGGCGCCAGCTTCACTCTTGGCGTTTATGGTTCCGGCTTTGTCGGCAACGCAGTTGTTCTTTGGAACGGGTCGGCGCGAGCTACGCAGTTTATAAGCAAAACCCAGCTTCAAGCTTCGATTTCAAGCACCGACATACAACAGGCTGGTTCGGCCCAGGTGACCGTCACCGATCAGCGCGGGAACGCGGTGTCATCTAATCCAGGGTTCGTAACTATCCAGGGGTCTCTCCCTTTGGGGGTTACGACGAGCAGCTTGCCGGCCGGGCAAATGGCCGGCGCTTACTCAGCTACCCTGACTGCCAAAGGGGGGAATCCGCCCTATAGATGGGGCATTGCTTCGGGTTCACTGCCTCCGGGTCTTGCACTTAGCTCGTCCACCGGCGCCGTTACCGGGACTCCCACCGGGATGGGGCAGTATTCGTTTACTGTCCAAGTCCAAGACTCTCAAGCTTCCCCGCAGACCGCTACGGGAACCTTGGGGATCAGCGTTGCGTCTCCATTGCAGATTAAGACCACTAGCTTACCGAGCGGCCAGGTTCAGGCCTCCTATCAGGCCACAGTCGCCGCCACGGGGGGTATCACGCCCTACAGCTGGAGCGTCATCCTCGGTTCGCTGCCGCCGGGGCTAGCGCTTAGCGCTTCCACTGGGGCCATTACCGGAACACCCACGGCGTCGGGGCAGTATTCCTTCACTGTTCAGGCCCAAGACTCTGCGGCTACGACACAGATCGCGATAAGCACGTCTAACATCGGCATTGCCGCTGCTACTGCGCCCCAAATAACCACGAGTGCACTTCCAAATGGAACCGTGCAGCTGGCTTATAGCGCCACACCGGCTGCAACAGGGGGCACACCGCCGTACAGCTGGAGTGTGGTTTCGGGTTCGCTGCCATCGGGGCTCACGCTTGACACCTCGACCGGAGCCATCACGGGGACACCCACGGCAGCGGGGCAGTATTCCTTTACTCTTCGGGCCCAAGATTCTGCGGCTTCGCCACAGACGGTTTCAAAGCAGTTTGGCATTAGCGTCGGCACTTCCGCACCACAAATAACCACGAGCACGCTGCCGAATGGAATCCTGAAAGCGGCTTATAGTGCCACGCTAGCTGCGACCGGGGGCACGCCTACGTACATCTGGTCGATCGCTTCTGGATCGTTACCTACGGGATTGTTATTGGCTTCATCTGGCCAGATTAGCGGAATTCCAACACAAGCCGGAAGTTCTTCGTTCACCGTGCAAGTGCAGGACTCGAAGAACAACACGGCCACGCAAGCACTGAGCATTTCGATTGCGACGGCTTCAGGTCCGTCCGCTCAGACACTCAGCCTGGTGATTTCGGGGACCGGAATTAATCAGATAGCGACTGTCGAATCTTCCCACCAATTCCGGCTTGTTTTTGAGGCGTCGGATAATTGGAGTTTGTCCCAATGGTAC
>Ga0073928_10001685_pt1 | contig 41192 bp, 46 predicted proteins | sample PaiPotPPA55metaG_FD_76969 | JGI IMG/M metagenome (GOLD analysis project Ga0073928, IMG submission 76969) | Iron sulfur acid spring bacterial and archeal communities from Banff, Canada, to study Microbial Dark Matter (Phase II) - Paint Pots PPA... ... | reverse complement strand
TTGCATTGGGCGCCTGTAGCGCCGCGGGCAGCGTGCTTGGGGCGCACACGGCGATCAGACACGGCAGCAAATTCGTCCGCGTGGTGTTCATCGCCATCGTCATCACGTTGATCGTGAAGACCGGCGTCGACGCGTGGGCTCTCCAACGCTAGGCCGTAACGCGTCGGCGTCAACCCGTTGCTGACGCCTTAGGGCGTTGCTGACGCATTGAAGCGCCCCCTTGGGCGACGCTAACCACGTTCCCAGTGACCAGGTCTCATGCGCCAGCCGTCACCCTGGCGCACCCATTGATGGGCGACCCAATGATGTCCTGGATTGGGCGGCGCCCAGTGTCCCTCGGCCCATTCATGCCGTCCGCCGACCCAATTCCAATATCCGCCGATCCATACGTATCCCGGCGAGGGGGCCACGCCGATGACCTCCACACGCGGCGCCGGAGGTGCCACCATCACTACCCCGTCGGCATAATAGTGACGCTGATCGGGGACGATCACGCACCCCGCCAGGGCCACGAAGAGCACCAGCCCGGATGCCAGGGTTGCCCTCAACCACTTACGCTGATTCATGAGAATAACCACGTGTTGCAGGAACGGATAGATGAACTAACGTCCTTCGACTCCCGGCGTTGACGGGAGTCGGACCACGTAGAATAGCGCCCTCTACTAGCGATCACCACCCATGGGATCGCTGCGGCGTCTCGACGGGCGCTGATAGGGTGTGGTACCCAGGCTCATCATCGGATGCGCCAGGCGAGCCTTCAGACGATACATCGCCTGGTCCGCTCGGTGCAGCAGCACTTCGGCGCTGTCCCCATCGTGCGGATACATCGACTCGCCGATCGCGGCGGTCAAATGCTGCTCGTTGCCGTGAATCCAATAGGGCAGCGCCACGCGCTCGCGGATCGTGTCCGCCACCCGGGTTACGGCAGCCGCGTCCGGCACGCTGGGAAGGACAACGACGAACTCATCGCCGCCGTACCGGCACACGAGGTCGCCGGTGCGCACTCTTGCGGCGATCCGCGTTGCCACCGTCGTCAGAATTTTGTCGCCCGCGGCGTGGCCATATTCGTCATTGATGCCTTTGAAGCCGTTCAGATCGATGAACAGCAAACCCACGTATTGCCGCTGTAGCACAGCTTCGGAGATGGCCGCTTCCAAAAGTTCCAGCATGCGCCGGCGGTTGTATAGACCGGTCAGTGCGTCCCGATCGGCGAGCCGTTGAGCTTGCGCCTCGCGCTCCTTGAGTGCGGCCAATTCACGCACCAACTGCGCGTTGGTGGCGCGGAGAGTTTCCAGTTCGCGGTGCGTATCGGTTGGATCGCGTTCCACTCTACGAAGCGGCGGCACGGCCGATCGCATTAGTTCGCCGTTCAAAAGCATTTTGCTTCGACCGTATGCCATAGTCGCGTTCCTGGTGAATTCGAAACGATTGTCGCGAACCGTCCGGCTGCCGACGATCGGCAGTCGGCCTATCAATATGTAAGATTTAGCTGACTAGTCTGATCGCAGGTTGGAGATCGATCGACGGAGCTCATGTATGTCCTACACCGCGGATCCTCGGGTGCTATTCGCCGCCGAACGCACCCTGCTTGCCTGGCAACGCAGCGCGATAGCCTTGATGGGCTTCGGCTTCGTGGTCGAACGGTTTGGCCTGTTTTTGCAGATGGTTGCTCACCTGCCCGAGTCGGGGTCGCAGCGCGGAGTTTCGCTTGGGTTGGGCGTCCTTTTGCTGCTGCTCGGGGCCGCGGTCGCCCTGATTTCGGCGCGGCAATTCCGCCAAGTCGTCAAGAATCTGGACCCGGTCGTGGTTCCCCCGGGATATTGGACATATGTCGGCGTGGCGCTCAACGTCGCGCTTGCCGTCATCGCCCTGATTTTTGCCTTGCGCTTTGCGTGGCCGAGCCGGTAAGGGATTTCGTCGGCCGTTTGACAATAATCACTCGTGCCGCGTTTGACAATAATCGTCCATCCACGCTAATCGTCCACCTAGCTAATCGCCCACCCTAGCTAATCATCCATCCAAGCTGACCCCGCGCGCCGGTGCGCTGGGTCAACCCGTATCGCACATTGCCGTTACCAGTTGCATGATACAAACCGAAATAGCCGTACTGCGATTTGGCCTAGGCGCAAGGCCGGGGGATCTCGCCGCCGCCGCCGGCGATCCGCGCGGCTGGCTGATGGGACAAATCAAGGGCGCGGCGCCGCTCGCCGGGAATACCCCGCTGGCTGCGTCCGACGAGATTTTCACCGAGCTGCTGTCGGCGCGCGGCAAGTTCCAGGAAATGAAGCGCGAGGCCGCGGCGCAGCCCTCGGCGGACCCGCATTCCTCCATAGATCCTAAGGCCGCGGCTGCGCCGGCTTTCAACCCGGTGCGCGACGCCTATCTGCCTCACTACCGCGCCCAGGTACTGGCTCGAGCCCAAAGTGCCGCTCTCACCGCGCGGCCTTTTGCAGAACGCCTGGTCCACTTTTGGACCAATCATTTTGCAGTGTCGGCGGATAAGGCTGCCCTGTTCGGCGTGGCCGGCACGCTCGAGAACGAGGCGATCCGCCCGCATGTCGACGGCCGATTCGTCGACCTCTTGACCGCGGTCGAACAACATCCTGCGATGATTGGCTTTCTCGACAATCAGTATTCGGTCGGCAAGGATTCCGATCTGTCGCGGCTCGCCGCTCGGCGCGCGGAGGCGCGTCCGTTCGCCCGCCAGCGAATGGTCACTCCGGACAAACCCAGGCGCGAGTTCGGCATCAACGAAAACCTGGCGCGCGAAATTCTCGAACTGCATACCCTGGGCGTAAACGGCGGCTATACCCAGAACGACGTCACGACCTTCGCGCAAATCATCACCGGATGGTCGATCGGCGGCGGCAAGGGACGGCTCGCCGGCGGGGCTCCCGGCCGCTTCTACTTTCGCGACAACTTGCACGAACCGGGTGCCAAAACCTTCATGGGCAAGACTTATTATGAAAGCGGTCTGCGGCAGGGCGAGGCAGTGCTTGCGGATCTGGCGCGGCAACCCGCTACCGCGCACTTCATCGCGACCAAGTTGGTTCGTCATTTTGTTGCCGACGATCCGCCCCCGGCCGCGGTCGAGCGCGTGGCGCGCGCCTTTCTCAAGGGCGGCGGCGACCTGCCGACCGTCTATGCGGCATTGATCGAGGCGCCCGAGGCGTGGGATGCCGACATGCGCAAGTTCAAAACGCCGGAAGACCTCGTGTTCTCGACTTTGCGGGCACTGAATGTGTCGCCGCGCCAGCCCGAAGAAGTCGTGCGCAGCTTCGATTTTTTGGGTCAGCGTCAATACACACCGGGATCGCCCGCAGGGTGGCCGGACACATCGAAGGGGTGGGATGGGTCGGACGCCCTCATGCATCGCGTGCTGTGGGCGTCGCGGGTCGCAGGCCGGTACGAGCAAGGCATCGATCCTGTGGATCTCGCGGCATCCTGTCTCGGCGCCTACGCGCGCCCCGACACGGTAACGGCGCTGCGGCGCGCATCCTCCTCGACACAGGCATTGGCATTGCTGCTGATGAGCCCCGAATTTCAACGGAGATAGCGATGCGCAGTAACCCAATGACGACCACTCGACGCCGCTTTCTCTTGGGTACCGGCGCTCTGGCCGCGAGCGCTGCCCTGCCCAACGTGCTGTTTGCCCACACCGGCGGCTCGGCGCGCCTCGTGGTCGTGATATTGCGCGGCGCACTGGATGGTCTGGCTGCGGTGCCCCCCTACGCCGATCCTAATTATCTAGGGTTGCATCGTGAGCTCGCGATCGCCGCGCCGGGCGCGGCAGATGGTGCGCTGGCGCTCGACAACAACTTCGGTCTGCATCCGTCCTTAGGGTTCCTGCACGATCGCTACACCGCCGCTGAGCTGGTGGTATTCCATGCCGTTGCCTCGCCCTACCGCGACCGCTCGCATTTCGACGGGCAAAACGTGCTCGAGAACGGACTGACCAAGCCCTTGGGGTCGGCCGACGGCTGGCTCAATCGAGCGCTCGCCGCCTTACCGCGCGAAGCCGCCGGACACAATACGGAGCGCGCCGTCGCCATCAGCCAGAACGTGCCGCTGATTTTGCGCGGCGATGTGCCTGTGATTTCCAAGTCGCCGCAAGCGACCCCGGATGTCGACGAAGAACTGCTTTCGCGTCTGGCTGATCTTTACTCCAAGGACGATTGGTTTTCGGCGCGCTTGAGCGAGGCCGTGCAGACCGGGAAACTCGCGGTGGAGGGCGGCACCCCACAGGCGATGACCGAACCCACGGCCGCGAGTGCGCAGCCGGCGATGACGGCGGCGCAGGACACCGCAGCCAGGCCCGCGCCTCCCGACCGTGTCAGCGGCGTGGCCCGCATGGCGGCCACCTTGATGCGAAGCGATGGGGGTCCCGAAGTGGCGGTCATCGAAGCCAGCGGGTGGGATACGCACGCCAATCAAGGCGGTGCCAGAGGGGCGCTTGCGCAACGGCTGGCGGGTCTCGATAAAGCGCTGCGCGCACTCAAGGATCAGTTGGGGCCCCTGTGGCAGCAAACCGCGGTACTCGTCGTGACCGAGTTCGGCCGTACCGCCGCCATGAACGGCACTCGAGGTACCGATCATGGGACGGGCGGTTGCGCCTTTCTCGCGGGCGGGGCCGTGCGCGGCGGCCACGTGATAGCGGATTGGCCGGGGCTCGCGCGCACGGCGTTGCTCGATAACCGCGACCTTCGGCCGACTCTCGATTTACGCAGCCTTTTCAAAGCCGTGCTCGACGAGCATATGCGCGTCGACGCAAAGACTCTCGCCAGCCGAATCTTCCCGGACAGTAGCGGCGCGCGCCCTCTCCAAGGGCTGATACGCGCCTAGATCACCTTCGGCGGATGTTCAAAACGCCAACGGTTCTGTACTGGGAGGCGTCATCGACGTCGGGTTCTCCGAGGCCGGCATCGCAGGCGGCGTTGCCATCGGCGCCGGAGTCGGCGGCGCTGGAGCCTTCGGCCGGGCCATCGTTGGCTTAGGCGAGCTCGGCTTGGGCGCAGCCTTCTTGGCGACGGGTTTGGCCTTCTTGGGCGCAGCCTTGACGGCCTTCTTCGCAGCCTTGACTGCTCTGCCCGCCTTCTTGGCCTTGGCCTTCATCGGCCGCGCTTTCTTTTTCGCGGCGCTCTTCTTGACGGCACGCTTAGCCTTTGCCACTGGACGCTTCTTAGACTTGCTCTTCTTTGCCATGATCACTCTTCTCCTAGAGATCGTTCGAACTCGCTGTGAGAGTAGCCCCGAAAAAGTCTGCTGTCATCTGTGTGTGAAGCTGGAGTCAGTAACACGGATTGCGTAGGCTGCCTGAGTGTTGCCGACTGACCCCATTCGCCCGCTGAAAGATGTCTGGTTGAGACCCCGACGCGTGTTTCGTGAATTGGCGGCACGACCGCTCGGGATCGCCGACTACTTGCTGGCGGCGGCTCAAGGCGTGGGCAACCTTCTCGCGCTGTGCCGGCATGTAGGAGCCGGAGCACACAGCAGCGTAGAAGCAATTCTCGCAATATCCTTTGCGTACGGCGCCGTCTCGGGCGTGGTGAGCGTGTACTTGATGGCGGTTATCTATGGGCGCTTAGGGCTTCGCACCGGCGGCAAGTCGACGACCACCCAAGTCATTCATGTCCTCGCCTACGGCGGCGTACCCATGGCGGCCTCGCTCGCCATCTGGGTACTGACGGCACTCCTTGCCGGGGAGGCTACCTTCGTCGAAAATCCACGAGCCGATCTCGAGGCCTTCCTGGCGCTGCTGCTCCACCTGCAGTTCATCTCCTATGTTCTGTTGTTTATTTGGAGCATCGTCCTACAGGTGATGGGGTTGAGCGAAATCCAGGGCCTCACCACGCGCAAGGCCTTCGGAGTGTGGTGCCTGGGGCAGATCATCGGATTCCTGGTCTCCCTGTTTCTGGCCTTGGCGATCGAAACACTATTTCCCGGAATCCTGAGCCACTTTATCCCGCAGAACTGACGCCGGGCGCAGGCGGTCCGCTGTCGACTTCCGCCGCCAAGGGCTCCGGTACCGCATCCGGCGCCGGCACAGGTGCTTGGTTCGGCGTGGCCGGCCGCTTCGGCGCGGCGGCTCGCTTGGGTGGGGCGGGTCGTGCCACGCGCCACAAATTCGGGGCTGCGGCGCGCTGTGACGATCGCTTCGATATCTTGGTAGCCGACGGTGACTTTGACGCCTTAGGTTCTAACACCTTAGCTTTTGACGCCTTAGGTTTTGAGACCTTGGGTTTTGAGACCTTGGGTTTTGACGGCTTGGGTTTTGACGCCTTAGGTTTTGACGCCTTGGCGCGCACTTTCGTGCCAACCGCAGCTTTTCGGGGAGCGGCTGCCTTGGCGCGAACTTGCAAAGCGGCCTGCGCCGCCTTGGCCTTTTTCCTTGCATGTTTGGCGGCCTTTTTACTCGCTTTGGCTAGTTTTCGGGCTCGCTTGAGCACGTTCTTGGCGGCGCGCACCTGCTGCTTCGCCGCGTCGGCGCGCGCGACGGCCGTTGCTGCCTCGGTGTTCAGTCGTTGCGCCGCAGCGGCATGGTTCGTGCGCGCATCAGATGATCGAGAAGTTGCCACGGTGCGATTCCTCGCCAAATAAATGGTAGCCGCTGAGCTTAGCCCCCGTGGCCGGGGCTGTCACCCGTCCGTCACACTTCGATGTCGCGGCTCCTAGGGCAGCACGCGAAACAGGAACTCGCGAATATCGGCGACTTCCGCCGCGCACACGGCATGTCCCATCGGATATTCGTGCCACTCGACCCTATATCCCTGCGCTGTGAGGAAATTGCGCGCCTGCACCCCCATGGGCATGGGGAGGACGGTATCCCCTTGGCCGTGAGCCATGAATATCGGAGTGCCGTTGTTGCCTGGTGCGCGCTCGCCGCTGAAGCTGCTTTCTCGCGGGAAGTAACAGGACAATGCCATGACCCCCGCCAGGCCCTCGGGGAAACGCACTGACGTATACAAAGATACCGCGCCCCCTTGCGAAAAACCGGCAAGGACGATGCGATTCGCCGGAATACCACGCTCGCCCTCACGGGCGATCAGCCGCCGAATCTGTGCATCCGAATCGCGAAAACCGGTCACATCTTCCGCCGCTTTGCGGTCCAATCCCTTGATGTCATACCACGCGCGCATGGACATGCCGCCGTTGATGGTCACCGGACGCACCGGGGCGTTGGGAAAGACAAAGCGCCACGCCCGTTCACCTCGACGCACGATCTCGGGCACGATGGGTTCGAAATCATGCCCATCGGCGCCCAGACCATGCAGCCAGATCACGCTGGCGTTCGGCATTACTGCGGTTTCTACTTCAATGGTTTCCAGCATGGCCGGCAATATATCATCGCGGTATGCGGGTCACGTTGGATCATCTGCGCCGTTACGCCATCGCGCGATCGCTGTTCAAGCCCACGACCCTTAAGCGGGCGATAGACAAGCTGGGATTCGTGCAGGCGGATCCGATCCGCGCTCCGGCCCGCGCCCAGGACCTGACTCTGCGCCACCGTGTGGCGGGCTATCGGGCGGGCGACCTCGAGCGCCGTTACCCGAAACTGCCGCTGGAAGAAGACTTCTTTGTGAATTATGGATATCTGCCGCGGGCGCATCATCAGTTGATGCACCCACGAACGGCGCGAACGGTGTGGTCGCCGGCGCGTGCCGCACAGGCAGCAGCCGTGCTGGAATTCATCCGCGCACGCGGCGCCGTGCACCCGCGCGAGGTGGACGCGCATTTCGCGCACGGCAAAGTGACCAACTGGTTCGGCGGATCGTCGAACGCCAGCACGGAATTGCTCGACGTCATGCACTACCGCGGCCTGCTGCGCGTGGCGCGGCGCGAAGGGGGCACTCGGGTGTACGCGGCGCGCGAAGCCGCGGCAGGCCCGGATACTGTCGTACTGCCGCTCGACGCGGGCGCCGTGAGCGCACGGATGGACGCGCTCGTGGACGTGGCCGTCCACAAATATGCGCCGCTCTCGGCGAGCACCTTGGGTCAGCTGGTCAGGCATTTGCGCGGCGGCGCGCCGCAGTGGACCGCGCACCGCGGCGATGCGCTCGCCCGCGCCAAGCAGCGCCTGGCTCACGCCCGCGTTGACGGCGTCGACTGGTACTGGCCTGCGGCGGACAGACCCACATCGGCCCGTTGGCGGCCCGACGAGAGCGTGCGCTTGCTGACGCCCTTCGACCCGATAGTCTGGGACCGCCGCCGATTCGAAGTCTTCTGGGGCTGGGCCTATCGCTTCGAGGCTTACACGCCCGCGCCGAAACGCAAACTCGGCTACTACGCACTGCCCCTGCTATGGCACGAGCGGATGGTCGGATGGGGCAATGTGGCGGCGACCCAGGATGGGCTGCGCTGTTCTTTCGGCTACATCGCCGGCCGCGCGCCGCGCTCCGTCGCGTTTCGTGCGGGCCTCGAGGCGGAACTCGCGCGGATGCGCACCTTCCTTGGCATGGCGGGTTGAGCCGCGCAGGTAGCGCGGATAAGAGCCCGTCACGCGACCCTTCATATCATCTACGCTTTCGATGCCAGGCTCTTGCGGATATCGGCGGCGATTTCGTACGAGCGCAGCCGTGCGGCGTGATCGAATATCTGCGCGGTGATCATCAATTCGTCAGGCCGCGTCCGTTCGATGAATGCAACCAGGGAATCGCGGACCGTCTCGGCCGAGCCGACGGCCGAGCAGGTGAGCACGTCGGCAAGCAGAGCCTTGGCGGACGGCGGGAGTTGGCTCTCGTACCCGTCGATCGGAGGCGGCAATTGCATCGGACGCCCGCTGCGCAGGTTCACGAATGCCTGCTGCATCGACGTGGCCAGGAAGCGAGCCTCCGTGTCGGACTCCGCGGCAAAGACGTTGAATCCCAGCATCACGTATGGCCGATCGAGCTGCGCCGAGGGCTGGAATCGTGCACGATAGATGTCGATGGCCTGCATCATCATCGCGGGCGCGAAATGCGAAGCGAATGCAAAGGGCAGTCCCAGAGCCGCGGCGACTTGCGCGCCGAAAAGGCTCGAACCCAAGATCCAGATCGGCACATTCAATCCGGCGCCGGGGACCGCCATGACGCGTTGCTCTGGGCCCAAGGGCGCAAAGTATCCCATCAGTTCCAGAACGTCTTGAGGAAACTGGTCGGGATCGGAGGCGAGATTGCGCCTGAGGGCTCTCGCGGTGACTTGATCGGAACCCGGCGCCCGTCCTAGTCCAAGATCGATGCGGCCCGGAAACAGGCTTTCCAAGGTACCGAATTGCTCTGCAATCACCAGCGGCGAGTGATTGGGCAGCATGATGCCGCCTGCGCCGACCCGAATCGTCGACGTTCCCGAGGCAACGTGGCAGATCACCACCGAGGTGGCCGCGCTGGCAATTCCCGGCATACTGTGATGCTCGGCCAGCCAATAGCGCCGGTAACCCCATTCCTCCGCATGTCGCGCGAGATCCAAAGTGTTGCGGAGCGACTGCGCCGCGGTGCCTCCCATCGCTACCGGAGACAAGTCGAGAACGGAAAATGGAATCATAGGCTCACATCGAGGCCGGGATGACACCTGTCTGGGAGCTCAACGTCGATTATCAAGGTCGCCGACGGGCATTCTGCCGAGCCGCCCTTCGAGACCGACGGTGTCTACTGCGCAAGGCCTGTCGGCGCAAGCGCGCCAACCTTGTCGAGAATGCCCTGCAGCGGCGACATGGATCCCATCGCCTCGAGCTGCGCCGAATCACCCATCAGCAGGACCTTGGCGCGTGCCTTGTCGACGACGGCGAGCAACCGTTCCAGTTGTTTGAGCCCGATCATCTCTGCCCCATCGACCAGAATCACATGATTCACGCTCAAGAGGCTTCGCCCTTCCTGCCATTCGAGTTCGTGCGAGGCAAGCGGTTGCGTAGGAATGCCCGACGACGCCTGCAATATCTCGGCCGCGATTCTCGAGAGCGCGACACCGATGACGCTCAGCCCTTGTATCTCCCAAGCTTCACGCATGGCGGCGAGAAGCACGCTCTTACCGTTGCCCGCCGCCACGGCCAGGGCCTTGATATCGCCCCCACCCATCGCATACTCAAACGCGCCGCGCTGCTCCTCGGTCAACGCGTGCGGCGGCAACTTAAGTATTCGTGGGTGGGGCGGTATCCGCGGTTCGTGCGGGACGCCGCGGCCGCGTCGCATCGCCATCGCTGCCACGCGCTTCATCAGCGACTTTTCCGCCTCGAGCATATCCCGGCTGGTGAAGCGGAGCGGATTGCCGTCATCGGGGGTTAGCGTCACCAGTTCGCCGGACTCCATGACCGCGGCAAGCACGGCGGCGAACTGCTCCTGATCGCCGGTACGCGACTTGAGAAATTGGGCGAGTTCCTGATGGGTAAAGGTAGGCCGCAGACGGGACAAAGCACGCAGCGCTACCGTGGGATCCTCCAGGATCATCTCGCCGTTCTCTTGCGCAATCCGTTGCCGCTCGGCGACGCGCTCCTTCAGGTGGCTGGGCAGTGCCTGCTCGCCCTGGGTCCAGCGGCCGACTCCTTTGCGGCCCGGCGTGAGTTCGATCTGCTGAGCCTCCAGCGTCCGGTGATCGATTCGCACGGCGTGCCCGGCTCGCGCCAAATGCTGATTGGCACGTTCGGCCCAAGCCGAACGCCACTCAATGAGATTGGCTTTCCGGTTCCAATGCCGCATTTTGGGTCCAAACCCCGACGGCGTGGCTTCGCGCAGGGTGAGCAAGATCTGGGCATAGGGATTGTTGGGGTCATTCCGACGGATGCTGAAGTCCGCGATCATGCCTTTGGAGACAAACTCCTGTGCAATGTAATCGCGCACGAGCGCCACGCTTTCCGCGTGGGACAGCTCGACGGGCAATCCGATTTCGATCGCGCGCGCGAGTTGTGAGTCTTTCCGGTGCTCGCCCGCCTCCACCCGATTCCACAACATTTCCCGGTCGTGCACCCAGGCCGGCGCGCCTGCAGGCGACATGATTTCTGAATGCGCGGCTTTGCGGCGGCGTGTGTAATTGTGCGTCAGCCCGTAGCGCTCATCACGCAGCGCGGACCCGGACCGATACGCAGCGGCAGCGGCGATGCTCTGCCCCCGCCCGCGTGAGATGACCTTCGCTGTAAGGTGATAGATCGCCAGATAATTCTCGGTGGGGTGGGTGACGTATAAGTGTTTGATGCCTCGGTTGTCATTAGACTTTACGCGTAGCTGTGTGCCAAAATCAATGGCGAACCGGGTGCCGCTATTCCGGCCAGACTCATTGACCGCGGACACGATTCCGATGCCCAAACTCGACGATCAGATTTCGACGCTACAACAGAAACTCACTCAGCTGAAGCTTCGACAGGAGCGCCTCGATGCGCGCAAGCGTGCCATCAATGCGCTGCGCGAACGCAAGGCCGCAACCCGCCGGAAGATATTGGTCGGCGGAATCGTACTAGCCAAAGTGGAACACGGAGAAATCGACAATGAGCAGTTTCGCGGTTGGCTCGACCAGGCCCTGACCCGCCCCGAAGATCGGGCCCTGTTTGGTTTGCCCGTAAGCGACAGCGGACCTGGGGGGCAGCCATCCGACGCGGGTGGATGATTTCCGCCCGCGTCACTTCCTCTCGACGCCGGTGACGAGCGAGTAGCTCGTGCTCCGCCCGCCGCCTGGGTCCTTGCGCAGCGCGCCGCGCTCGACGAGATCCAGGATGTCGCGGTAGGCCGTGTCCTGCGAGCACTTTGTGAGCTTGGCCCACTTTGATGTCGTGAGCTTCCCCTCGAAGCCGTCGAGCACTCTGTTGAGCACATTGACCTGGCGTACGTTCAACGGCTGCTGCGCAAAGCGCTCCCAGAAGCGCGCCTTCTCCAGCACCGCGCCGAGCGTGTCTTGCGAGCCTTCGATTGCGCGGCGCAGGCATGAAAGGAACCATTCCTGCCACGGCGTAATATCGAGCGCACCTTTCTGTGTGCGCTCCAGCGTCGCGTAGTAGTCACTGCGCTCGCGTCGGATTTGCGCCGACATACTGTAGAAGCGCTGGGTACTCCGTTCTGAGCGGGCGAGCGCCATGTCGCCGATCGCGCGTGCGATGCGTCCGTTGCCGTCATCGAAGGGGTGGATGGTGACGAACCACAGATGCGCGCGCCCCGCGATGAGGAGCGGGTCGGTGCTGCCGGGCGCCTCGAACCAGTTCAGGAAGCGGTGCATATCTTCGGGGACACGCGCGGCAGGTGGTGCTTCATAGTGCACCTTCCGCCGATCGAATGGCCCCGAGACAACCTGCATCGGCCCGCCGCTGTCATCCCGCCAGTTGCCGACGGTGATTTTCTGAAGGCCGCTTCGGCCGGTGGGGAATAGTGCCGCGTGCCAACCGAACAACCGGTCGGCCGTCAGGGGCTGCGCGTAGTTGATGGTCGCGTCGAGCATCATCGCGACCACGCCCTCGACATCGCGGTCGGCCGGCACTAACCCGCCGATATTCATGCCGAGCCGCCGCGCAATGGAGGATTTGACCTGATCGTTGTCGAGTTCTTCGCCCTCGATCTCACTCGAGCGGACCACATCTTCGGTCAGCGTGCGGAGCTGCGCCTCACGGCGCAGCTCAAAGCCGAGGTCCTGCATCCTGCCGAGCAGACGGCCCTGCTCGCGCGACACCTGCCCGAGCAGCGCGGCAAGGCGCCCACTTTCCCAAGTCAGATCAGGCCAATGATCTTGCTCCCAGACGTACATTCAATCTCCGCATCCTATGCGGAGATTATGACCTCTATTCTCCGCATCGGCAAGTACATCTCCGCATAGTGTGCGGAGATTAGGCTGGCTATTCTCCGCAGTCCCATGTTGACACGGTCTGCATTTTTATGCAGGATGCGCGCAACTTTATGCACCGGCCAGATTCGATGCTCCGCTCCTTCGACAACAACACCAGCGCTCCGGCGCGCCGCTCGATGCTGGCGAAGATCATTCGCGAGCAGGCCGTAGGAAGGCAAACCGAATTGGTGGCGATGTTGCGCAAACATGGCCATGTTGCGACCCAATCGAGCGTCAGCCGGGATCTGCGCGAACTGGGGGTGGCTAAAATGGGCGATCGCTATGTGCTGCCCGATGCCGCCGCTCCCCCCAAGAACGATTTCTCGACCCTAAAGCAGTTCGTCAACGCTCGCTTGACCGCCGGCACGAATCTGACGGTGTTGAAAACGACCGTGGGCTCGGCGCAAAGCGTGGCCGTCGCCATCGACACCGCTCGCTGGCCGGAGGTCATCGGCACCCTATCCGGCGATGACACCATCTTCATCGCCACGGCCGGCGCGCGCGAACAGCGCAAACTGGCCGACCGCCTTCTCGCCATCTTCGGACGCTAAAACCCCATGACATCGACTTCAAGGCAGGGCGCCGAGCCCATACTTTTGGCTTTTTCCGGCGGCCTCGACACATCCTTCTGCGTCCCCTGGCTCAAGGACACCTATCAGCGGCCGGTGATCACGGTGACCGTCGACACCGGCGGCATCGACGACGCCGCGGCAAAGTCCTTGGCCGAGCGTTCGGTGCAGCTGGGCGCCATCGAACATCATCTCATCGACGCACGCACCGCCTATTTCGACCAGGTGCTCAAATATCTGCTCATGGGCAATGTGCGCCGCGGCGGGGTATACCCGCTGTGCGTCGGCGCCGAGCGCGTGCTGCAGGCGCAGACGATCGCGCAGATGGCGCTCTCGCTGAAGACCACGATGGTCGCGCATGGCTGCACGGCCGCGGGCAACGATCAAGTGCGCTTCGAAGTGGCGTTGCGCACTTTGGCGCCGGACCTCGAGATCATCGCGCCGGTTCGCGATCGGGCATTCAAGCGGCCGGAACAACTCAAGTACCTCGAAGATCATCGCCTGCCGATTCCACCGTTCGGCGCGGCGTACTCGGTGAACCGCGGACTCTGGGGTGTCACCATCGGTGGCAAGGAGACACTGACGTCGGAGGGCAGCATTCCGGAGGAGGCGTGGGTACTCTCCAAGAACGCATTCTCGGCGCCGCGCCTGCCTGAACGCCATTCGATCGGTTTCAACCAGGGAGTTCCGGTCAGTCTCGACGGCGCTGCATTGTCTGCCGTCGCCATCATCGAGAAATTGGAGGCATTGGCAGGTCCCTTCGGCATTGGACGCGGCATCCATTTGGGCGACACCGTGATCGGCACCAAGGGGCGGGTCGCGTTCGAGGCTCCCGCGGCCGACGTGCTGCTGACGGCCCATCGCGAGCTGGAAAAATTGGTGTTGACGGGCAAGCAGGCGCGCATCAAGGACTCTGTGGCGCAACCCTATGGCGACCTGGTGCACGAAGGACAACACTTGGATCCGGTGTGCCGGGATATCGAGGCGCTGTTGCTGTCCTCTCAGGCGCGCGTCAGCGGCGAGGTCAGGGTTCTGTTCCGGCCGGGTTCTGCGTTCGTGGAAGGCGTCACGTCGCCCTATTCGCTGATGGCGGCATCGAAAGGCGTCTACGGCGAATCCGCCGGTGAGTGGACGCCGACCGATGCGCTGGGGTATTCGAAGATGCTGGCTCTGACCGGCGTGTTCTACAAGCGTGCCGGAGCCAATGCGCAGGCGGGCAAATCGTGAACGGTATGCGCACCGTGGTCGTCGATAAAATCGCTTCGGTGACTCAGGCCTGCGGCCTGTCGCACGAGATCCGCATCGCCGCGGAGATTCCCTGCGAGGAGGGCTTGGTTGTCGTCGTCGAGATCCTCAACAACAAGTCGACCTACAACACGCTGGAGCTGACCAGCGGCCGCATGGCGAAGGTGGCACGCGGGGATGTGGTGGTCGGCGCGTTGGGCCATCGCAAGGCCTTGTTCGGCTACTCGGGCCACATTCCGGATACGCTCAAGCCCGGCGATGTGATTCAAATGCTGAATATCGGCGGTGTCCTCGGCATCTGCGACTCCGCAACGCCTGACAAGGGCAAGCCTTTCGACTGCAAAGTCCTCGGCGCCGTATTGACCTTTCCGTATCTCGGCGAGCGAATCGGCGTGCCTGCCAAGGTGGGATACAAGGCGCTGGACTACGACGCCGCGCTCGACGTGCGCGGCGTACCGGTGGTGGCGCTGGCCGGCACCTGCATGGAGGCGGGCAAGACCGCGGCGGCCTCTGCCATTATCGCGCGCATGCGCCATCGCGGACTGATCGTGGATGCCTTCAAAGCGACCGGCGTCTCGCTGCGCCGTGACATCCTGGCGTTCGAGGACTCGGGTGCGCGGCGTACCATGATTTTTACCGACTTAGGGATCGTGACCACGACCGAGAAATGCGGTCCGGCGCTGACCCGCACCATGCTGACGGAGATGGCCACCGGCCAGCCGGATGTCATCGTGTTCGAATTGGGCGACGGACTCTTGGGGACGTATGGCGTGGAATCGATTCTGCGTCAGCCGGACATCAAGAAGGCGTTGACCGCGGTGGCGTTGTCAGCCAACGATCCGGTCGCCGCCTGGGGCGGCGTCAAGTTGTTGCGCGAGCGCTTCGGCATCGAGCCGTGCGTTGTCACCGGTCCCGCGACGGACAATCAAGTGGGAATCGAGATCATCCGTGAGCAGATGAACGTCCAGGCGTTCAATGCCATCAGCAATCCCGCGGATCTCGGCGACCACATCATCACTTGGCTGGGGATAAGCCACGTGCGCGAATCCAAAGTAGCCGGCGAATGAACGGCCCCACCCCCGCGATCGTGCTGGGCGGCACCGGCTATGTGGCCGGAGAGCTGCTGCGCCTGATCGCGGGGCATCCGCAGCTTTCCGTCGCCGCCATTCTGTCGGATAGTCAGCCCGGTGCTCCGGTCGCCGGCGCATTCGCGCATTTGCGCAGCGCCTATCCGGATCTCAAATTCGCCGATCTCGACGAGATCGAGACCGTCGTGCGGCGCACGCCGCGCTGCGCGTTGTTCTCCGCCGCACCCCACGGCGCCGCCGCGGGCATCATCGATCGTCTGCTGACGGCGGCTGAGGCGGCGGGCACACGGGTGCACTGCGTGGATATCTCGGCCGACTTCCGCTACTCGAGTTCCGCCGCCTATGAGGCGGTGTACAAGCACGCCCATGGCGCGCCGGAGAGAATTCGTGAATTTACCTGTGCCGTTCCGGAGCATTTGCAAAAATCGCCGACTCCGCATGTCGCGCATCCCGGCTGCTTCGCAACCGCGACCCTGCTCGCGAGCGTGCCGCTGCTGGCGCTGGGGCTGACGGATATGCGCCTGTTCGTCACCGGCATCACCGGCAGCACCGGTTCCGGCCGCAAACCGATCGAAGGCACTCATCATCCGCACCGGCACAGCGATCTCTATACCTACGGTGCCTTGAGTCATCGACATGTGCCGGAAATCATCGCCTGCGCGAAACTGGCCACGGGGCTCGAAGCGGAGCTCAATTTCGTGCCGCACTCCGGTCCCTTCGCGCGCGGCATCCATGTCACCGTGCAGGCCAGTCTCAAGAAGCCGCTGGGCACGGCGCAGGCGCTGGAGGCGCTCCGGTCGTACTACAAGGACTGTCCCTTCGTGCGCGTCGGCGACACCGCGCCGCGCGTCAAGGATGTGGCGACCAGCAACTATTCGAATTTGAGCGCGGTGACCAACGGTAACTCCATCGCTGTCATGTCCGTAGTCGACAATCTCAATAAAGGCGCCGCCGGCGGCGCCATTCAATGGATGAATCGCTTGCTGGGTCTTGCCGAGACGACCGGCCTCACCGCCCCTGCCCCCGGTTGGACCTGAAGGACACATAGATTCCATGGCGACACCTCTGATGACTTCGACGACTCAGGCTCTCACCAGCCACTTGGCACAAGTATTTGCGCAATATCCCATCGAGGTGGCCCACGGGGACGGCGTCTGGCTGCACGCGCGCGACGGCCGCAAGATCCTGGATTTCTACGGCGGGCATGCGGTCGCGGGCTTGGGTTACGGTCATTCGCGCTGGCTGGCCGCGCTCGAGCGCCAGGCTCGGCAAATGGCCTTTCAAACCAACGCGCTGCCCATGGTAATCCGCGAACGCGCCGCCGCCCGCTTGACCAAGTTCGTTGGGCTTGGCCTCGATACAGTGTTTTGGATCAACAGCGGCGCCGAAGCCAATGAAAATGCCCTGAAGCTCGCCTTCAAGCTGACCGGCCGCAGCAAGATCGTGGCACTGGTGCAGGGCTGGCACGGCCGAACCGCCGCGGCCGGCGCCGTGACGTGGGGCGCGCTCGAAAAATGGTACGGTTTTCCGCGCACGCCTTTCGACGTGAGGTTCACGCCGCGCGACGATCCCGCCGCCGTCGATCAATTCATCGACCGGGATACGGCCGCCGTGATTGCCGAACCCGTGCAAGGCGTGGGCGGCGCCTACGATGTGGGCAAGCCGATGTTGCAGGCGCTGCGTCGGCGCTGCGATGAGGTTGGCGCGTTGCTGATATTCGACGAAGTGCAATGCGGAACCGGCCGCACCGGAGCACCCTTTGCCGCGAATTTCTACGGCGTTACTCCGGACATGATCACCGCAGCCAAGGCCTTGGGCAACGGGTTTCCCGTATCGGCCCTGCTGTTGTCGCGACGCATCGCGGGGCAGCTCAAGTACGACGACATGGGTACGACGTTCGGCGGCGGCCCTATGGCTTGTGCCGTGGCCGAAGCGGTGATCGACACCATCGAGTCCGAGTCGCTGCTCGCGAACGTGCGCCAGGTCTCGGCCTATATTCGCTCCAGCTGCGTCATTGGCCCGGTCACCGGGGTGCAGGGCGCGGGATTCCTTCTGGGTCTGAAGACTTCCCGACCGGCCAAGGAGGTGCAGTCGGCCCTGCTCGCCAAGAACATACTCACCGGCACCAGCGCGGATCCGCACATTCTGCGCCTGCTGCCGGCGTACATCCTGAACGAGGGCCATGTGGATCAGCTGAGTGACGCGTTGGCCAAAATATCCGCATGAAGCGCTTCCTCAATCTGGCCGATTTCCGCCGCGAGCAGGTTCTCGATCTGCTCGCGCTCGCCCAGGCCTTGCAAGATAAACCGGATCCGCAGGCGCTCGCGGGCAAGATCCTGGGGTTGGTGTTCTTCAATCCTTCACTGCGCACTCTGGCGTCATTCCAAGCCGGAATGGCGCGCCTCGGCGGCAGCTCCTTCGTGATCACGCCGGGCCAGGGCACATGGCAGCTGGAAACTCGGCGGGGTGCCATCATGAAGGGGCCGGCCGCCGAACATATCCGAGAAGGCATACCGGTGCTGGCGTCGTATTGCGATGCGCTGGGCGTGCGCGCCTTTGCCGAGGGCAAGAATCTCGAGCAGGACCTTGGCGAATCCCTGTTCGGAATGATCGACGAGCTTTGCGACAAACCGCTGATCAACATGGAATCGGCGATGAATCACCCCTGCCAGGCATTGGCCGACTGGCGCACGATGGACGAACTCAAGGTACCGCAGCGAGCCAAGTTCGTCCTGAGCTGGGTCTACCATCCGAAGGCGCTGCCCTTGGCCGTGCCCGCGGCCACCGTGCACATGGCGGCCATGCGCGGCATGGAGGTGGTGGTGCTGCGTCCGGATGGCTTCGCCCTGCCGCCGCAAATCATGACCGCCGCGCGCTCAGCCGCGGCCGCGGCCGGCGGCTCGCTCAGCGAGACCTCCGATCGCGAGGCGGCCCTCGCCGGCGCGAGCGTGCTGTATGCGAAGGAGTGGGGTACCACCACGTATTACGGAGACACCGAGGCGGACTTGCGGCTGCGCGCCGATCTCTCCGATTGGTGCGTGCGCGAGCGATGGTTCGCGGGTGCATTGCCCGACGCCAAGCTCATGCATTGCCTGCCGGTGCGCCGCAATGTCGCGGTCGCCGATGAAGTTCTGGACGGCCCGCGCGCGGTGGTCAAACGCGAGGCCTTCAATCGTCTGGCGGTGCAGATGGCCGTTCTGCATCGCATGCTGGCCTGATCGGCTGCCGTTTCGGAGTATTCTCAAATGATCATGAGTCGACCTGACCCTTCCGTCGCGGTACGAGCGCTCAAGAGCGCGGCACCGTACATCCGCATGTACAAGAACAAGGTCTTCGTCATCAAGGCGGGCGGCGCGGTATTCAGCGACGAGATGTCGACGCGCGCTTTGATCGAGCAAGTGGCGATTCTGCACCAGGTGGGCATCAAGACCGTGCTAGTCCACGGCGGCGGTCCGCAACTGGACAACCTGCAAGCGACGTTGGGGTTGGAAACCAGGATGGTCAACGGCCGGCGCGTCACGGATCAGAAATCGATCGACGTGACCGCCATGGTGCTGAACGGCTTGATCAACACGCGCATCCTCGCGATCTGCCGGGAGCTCGACATCGAAGCCATCGGTTTGAGCGGGGTCGATGCGGGCCTGATACGCGCGCACAAGCGCCCGCCGGTGCGCGCGGAAGGTTCGAGCGAGACGGTGGATTACGGGTTCGTGGGCAATATCGACTCGGTCAACGTCGCGGTCGTCAACAAACTGCTCGAGGACGGCCTCATGCCCGTCGTGAGTCCTCTGTCGGCGGACTCGAACGGCATATTGCTCAATATCAACGCCGACACAGTGGCCGCCGCCATCGGCGGCGCCTTGTCGGCGGAAAAACTCGTGCTGTGCACCGGCGCCCAGGGAATTCTCGAGCGCGCCGAGGATCCGAGCTCGGTGGTTTCCTACACGGACATCAAGGGCTTGAAGCGACTGCGTGACGAGGGGGCGCTCAAGGACGGCATGCTGCCCAAGGCGGCCGCGATCGAGAACGCGATTCGCGGCGGCGTGCGCCGAGTACACGTCATCAGCTACAAGTCCGCCGATAGCTTACTCGCGGAGATCTTCACGAATGAGGGTACCGGCACTCTGGTGGTGGCGGATCTCACGGCCTTGACCCCGGCGGAACAACTGAGCGCGTCGGGCGCTTGAGATTCATGGCGACCTCGCTTAGGCCACGGCCACTGCAATGACGCGACTCTGGGACAAGGGAACTCCGCTCGACGCACGAGTGCTCGGCTTCACCGCCGGGGACGACTATATTCTGGACAACCGCCTGGTCCGCTACGACATTCAAGCCTCCATCGCCCACGCGGACATGCTGGCGGCGCAGGGATTGTTGTCGGCGGAGGACCTGGGATTGATTCGAGATGCCTTGACCGCCATCGGCGAAGAACATGCGCGCGGAGCTTGGCGCGTCTCGCTCGAGCAGGAGGACTGCCAGACGGCGATCGAGAATCTGCTGACGGCGCGCATCGGCGCCGCCGGCGGACGCTTGCATGCCGGCCGTTCACGCAACGATCAGGTGCTCGCCGCTCTGCGCCTGTACTTGCGCGATGCCGCGGAAGAATTGCGGCGCGGCGCGGCGGCGGTGGCGGACGCCCTCGATGCGCTGGCTGCGCGGCACGGCGCGGTGGTGCTCCCCGGCTACACCCATATGCAGCAGGCCATGCCGAGCAGCGTCGCGCTGTGGGCTGGAGGGTTTGCCGCGGAGATTCGCGACGACGCCGAAGGCCTCGAGCTCACGCAGCGGCGCATCGGCAAGAACCCTCTGGGTTCCGCGGCCGGCTACGGGACGCCGAACCTCGAGCTCAGCCGCGAGGAGACGCGGCGGCGTCTCGGATTTTCGGTCACTCAAGAGCCGGTGACGGCGGTGCAGCTATCCCGCGGCAAGGCCGAGGCACAATTGTTGTTCGAAATCACTCTGCTCGCGCAGGACATGGGACGCCTCGCGGCCGACTTGATGCTCTTCTACACTCAAGAATTCGGCTTCGTGACGCTTCCGGCAGCCTTCACGACGGGCTCCTCGATCATGCCGCAAAAGCGCAATCCGGACGTCTTTGAACTGGTGCGCGGCCGCAGCTCGGTTGCGCATGCGGCGCTCAACGAAGTGCTCGGGATCACGCAAAAGCTGACCTCGGGTTATCACCGTGATCTGCAGCTGATCAAGCCACCCTTGTTCCGCGGCATCGATTCCTGCCTGCAGACGCTGGACATTCTGCCGAGCGCTCTCGACGGGGTGACGTTCCGGCCGGAGAACATTCGGCTCGATCCCGGCATCCATGCCGCGGCCGCCGCGAATGCATTGGTGGCCAAGGAAGGCATTCCGTTTCGTGAGGCCTATCGCCGCGTGGCCGCCAAGCTCAAGGATTCCCAATGATCCTGTGGCGGAGCTTGCGATCGCTGGCGGAGTTGAATTCCGGCAGTGCAGGAACCATGGTCGAACACCTCGGAATCCAGTTCACCGAAATCAGCGATGACTTCATTCGCGGCACCATGCCGGTCGATGGGCAGACCCGCCAGCCGTACGGAGTACTGCACGGCGGCGCTTCGGTGGCCCTCGCCGAAACCCTGGGAAGCACGGGTGCGACCATGTGCGTCGACGCCGCGCAATACCAATGCGTGGGCCAGGAGATCAACGCCAATCACGTGCGGCCCGTGCATACGGGGATCGTCACCGGGACTGCGCGCCCCGTGCATCTGGGAGGGCGCACCCAGGTCTGGATCATCGATATCGTCAATGAGGCCGGCAAATTGGTCTGTACTTCGCGCTTGACGATGGCGGTGATCCGGCGCGGCTCCCTCGGAGCCTGATGTCGCGCTGGCCTTTGCAACCCTGAGTGGCGTATCGTGCGCGCCATGAAACAAACCCGCATCGGAATTCTGCGTGAGATCGGTATTGTGTGGGCCCTGGTTGCAGCCGCCCCCCTTGTCGGCGCCCAAACCCCCTCTACTGCGCCGGTCGCGCCGTCGCCCACGAACTCGTCTCCGGCCGATCCGGCGGGTGCGCAGAACACCGACCAGATAAGCTACTTGTTCGGACTGACCTTCGGTGAGCAGATGCATGGCGTGGGGATCAGCGACCAGGTGAGTATCGATGCCATTGCGCGCGGATTGAAGGACGGCTTGCAAGGCAAGCGAAGCACCCCGGCCGATCGGCAGCAGGTCCAGGATTTCGTGCACTCAGTGATGGACACCATGGTCGCGCGCAACCAGGCGGCGGCGAAGGATTTCCTGGCGCGCAACGGGCGCGAAAAAGGCGTCACGACCACGGCCTCGGGCCTGGAATACAAAGTCATTCTGCCGGGAGACCGCAAGGCTGCCGCGGTCGCGCCCACCGATGCCGTCACCGTACAGTATCGCGGCAAACTGCTCGATGGCTCGGAATTCGACAGCACATACGCGCGCGGTGCGCCGGCGACCTTCACGGTGAACGGCGTCATCCCTGGCTGGCAGGAGGCGCTGGTACTGATGAAGCCCGGCGCCAAATGGCAGCTGTTCGTGCCGCCGGAACTCGCCTACGGCGTGAGTCCAAAGCCTGGGATTCCCGGCGGTTCGCTGTTGATATTCGAGGTCGAGTTGCAGAGCGTCAAATCGAGCGGCGCGCCGGCGGTTCCTCCCGCGCAGTCGGGCGCCAAGCCAAAGTCGAAATGAGTCGCGCGGAGGATTGAGCGGCTCGTAGGGGTCTGGGGGTAGGGTGAGGCGAGCCGGCAACGAAGAATGCAGTTGCCGGCTCGCCTCACCCTACCCCCAGACCTTTACGCTGGGCCGCTCAACATCACCGCGCTAGATCAAGCGCGTTGGTCAGGTCGCCCATCGGCGGCGCGCCATGTGCGGCAAGTCCTTTGTCGCGCGCCGTGATCCCGGGCAATACGTCGAGGTCGAAGCGCCGAGTGATCAAACGAAGAATCGAATCGGTGTCGTACTGGGTGTGATCGACGGTGCCGCGCTTCGCGAACGGTGAAATGATTAGCGCGGGAATGCGCGTCCCGGGACCCAGAAGATCGCCTTGCGGCGGCGCTACGTGGTCCCATGCGCCGCCGAATTCGTCGTAGGTGATCACGATCACCATGTGCCGCCATTGCGGGCTCGCGCGCAGCGTTGCGACCAAGCCGGCGATGTGCGCGTCGCCTTCCGCCACCGACGCATAGCCGGCGTGCTGGTTCAGATTTCCTTGCGGCTTGTAGAACGTGACCGCCGGCAGGCGGCCCGCGGCGGCGTCGGCGAGAAGCGCGCTGTAATCCTTCAAATGGGCGGCTCGCTGGTCGGCGTGCGCGACCGGATCGAAGCGCTCGTAATAATTGAACGGCTGGTGATGCGGCTGGAAATCGGGATTGCCGCCGGGGGTCGCGGGCGCATAGATGGCTTCGCGGGGTTTGAGCGGCGGCCGGCGCCCGTCGGCGAGCGCCGCGTCCCAGGATCCCGCATACCAAATCCAATTGACGCGCTTGGCGTCCAGTGCATCGCCGATGGTGGCCTGAGTTTGGGGCGGCAACGTCGTAGCATTGTTGGGATCGGCGTGCAGGTAGTCGGTATCCGTGGCGGCAGGCTTGTTGCCGCTCGGCTGATACGCGGGTTGCATGGTATTCACCGCGTAAAACTTGCCGTCACCGAAATAGTTGCCCGGGGTGATATTGCCGCTTTTCGCAAATTTGGGCGCTGCGTCCAAGGCGGAGAGCTTGGCGTCGCTGGACTGTTTCAGACGCGGTAAGTACTTTCCGGCCGCGTCCTTGTCGAGTATCGCTATGGACGGTTTGGCCGGCGCTGTGTCTGCGTTGGGGTATTCAGGGGCGCAGGCGCAGATCAGGTATTGGTGATTGAGGAACGAGCCGCCGAAGGCGCCTTGGAAAAAGTTATCGGCCAACACGAACTCCTTCGCGAGCCCATAGAGCGCCGACTGGCTGGAGTCGTAGTGTCCCATCACGAGACCGCCGGCATCGGACCACGCGGCGTAGCCGTCATTCTTGCCGCCGTCGATTTGCATCTGGTTTTCGAAGAAGCGATGGACCAAGTCGCGCGTCACCGTGGAGGTCGACAGAGTGACGTTGGATTGCGCCGCAAAGGCGTGCTCGATCGAGAACGGCGCATTGGGTAAGCCCGCGCTCTGGGCTTCCGTGACCACCGGCGTGATACCCGGGGCCGTGACGCCGCCCCATGTCGACGGGAGGCTCGGAAGAATCGAGCCGTTGCGATCGACCTGGGGAATATAAGCCGGCAAAGGCCGGCCATCCCTATCCATCGCTTCGCTGAGGCCGCGCGCGCCGGGGAAATTGCCGTACAAATTGTCGAAAGCGCGATTCTCGGCGTAGATGACCACGATGGTGTCGATCTTTGCCCGCAGTGCTCGAGTGGGGGCCTCGCCGCTGCCGGAGTTCGACACGAGATCTTTGTTGGCGCAACCGACCAGCGCAGCGATCCCGCACGCGAGGAGCACGGAGCGGGGGGTACGGTCTCGAAGGATAGATTTCATGGGCGTCAAGTATAGATGCCCACGTCGCCACGCGCGACCGTTGCTCATCGCGAATTGGCTGAAGCGCTGGAGTACGAATTGGATGAAGCGGCGGAGTATCCAGCGCTGCTCGATGACCCTTTACCGTTGTTCCACCCTGCTATCGCAGGCTGGTGCGCAAACGCCTCGTCGCTAGAAAGTCCAGGTCGCGCTGACTGTCACAGCATCTGGGTCGCCGAACTGGGAGTTGATGCGCTCGTACTCTGCACGAAACGTCACACCCCAGTATTTGGACTGCACACCCACGCCGTAGGCGAACCTGTCATACGTTTGGTCGTGACGGGAGTAAATTGGTGGAGCACCGCAAGTTGCTTGCGCGGGACAGCTGTTTGCGATGGTGGTGACGTTTGTTTGCAGCCGCGCGACGCCGGCCTTGCCGTAAACATCGACGAACGGTATCGGCAGCGGTAAATAACCCACGCCGAACAGCGCCGAAGCGCGCGGATGAGAATCAAGTCCATAGTTAGCGAAGCTGTTGTAATTGCCGTAATCATGACTCGGATGGCCAAAGTCAATATATTCGTACTCTGCACCCAGGAAGGGGATCGGTCGGACTCCGACGATCGCCTTCCACGCCGTTTGGTGATCATTGAAATAGCCTGGAAGCCCGTACGCGGAATCGTCGCTTCTGACCGTGGAATAGCCCACGCCGGCGCCAACATAAAAACCGGCCAGATTGTCTGCCAGAGCCGCAGTCGAAGTAGCGCATGCGCCAACGGTAAGAATTGCCAACAGGGTTCCTGAAATCCGCTTCATCAACGTCTCCAATATATGTACTGCAGTTTCGGACCGGCTGCCGGCGCTAGAAGTTCCGGTCAAGCTTCCGCGGCGTGGCACGCGGTATACTCTCGCCATGAGAATAGTGCGTCTGTGGATCCCTGTGTGCCTCGCCGGGCTCGTCGTCGCATGTGGTCAAAAAGGACCCCTGGTGCTTCCGGATACACCGAAGCACAAGAAGACGGTGTCGAGCCCGCGCACTCCAACCGCACCTGCACCTGCTCCAACTGCACCTGCAACTGCACCTGCTCCAACTGCGCCTGCTCCAACTGCACTGGCGCCGACCGCACCTGCTCCTCCCGCGTCAGAATCGCCTACACCGGCCGGCACGCCCGCTTCTGGCAAAGCAAAGAACAGCCCATCGGACGCGGCGGCTAAGCCCTGATCCGGGCCGTCGCTTAAATCATGAGCTCCCGCAAACTCATCTTGGTTGACGGCTCTTCTTATTTGTATCGGGCCTTCCACGCGCTGCCGCCGCTCAGCAACTCGAAAGGGGAACCGACCGGGGCGGTCTTGGGCGTGCTCAACATGCTGAACAAAATGATCAAGGAAGAGTCGCCCGAACGGATTGCGGTGGTGTTCGATGCGCCCGGCCGCACGTTCAGAGACGAGCTATTCGATCAGTACAAAGCGCATCGCACGCCCATGCCCGATGACTTGCGCTCGCAGGTGCAGCCGCTGTTGGACGCGGTGGCCGCAATGGGACTGCCGCTGCTGCGCGTCGCCGGCGTCGAAGCCGACGATGTGATCGGCACTCTGGCAAAGCAGGGCGCGGAGTCGGGCTACGACGTGCTGATCTCGACCGGCGACAAGGATATGGCTCAACTGGTGGGTCCGCACATCGGATTGATCAACACGATGAGCAATACACGCCTCGACCGCGACGGCGTGAAGTCGAAGTTCGATGTGTTTCCGGAGCAGATCGTCGACTATCTCGCGCTGGTCGGCGACAGTTCGGACAACATTCCGGGAATCCCCGGGGTGGGTCCCAAGACTGCGGCCAAATGGCTGGGTCAATATCAAACTGTCGATGAGCTGATCGCTCACGCCGGCGACGTCGGCGGCAAGGTGGGAGAGAATTTGCGCAATGGACTCGCCATGCTCGAGTTGTCGCGCAAACTCGCCACCATCGACACGGCGCTCAAGTTGGACATCACTGCCGAAGGGCTTGCCGCCGGCGCACCCGACCTTCCACGGCTGCGCGAACTGTACACTCGGCTGGAATTGCGGGCGCTGCTCAAGGTTTTGGGTTCGGTACCCGATCCGGCGGTGCCGGCCGCGAGCTCGGCGACGGTCGAGGTCGTCATGGCGGAAACCGCGGGGGCCCAGGCGGCGGTGGCGGTTGTCGAAGCGCCTGCCGTTGCACGCGACTATCACAAGATTCTTTCGCAGGACGCGTTGGACGCGTGGCTCGCCAAGCTCGCCGCCGCGCCGCTCATGTCGTTCGATACCGAAACCGACAGCCTCGATTACATGCAAGCGCGTATCGTCGGCCTGTCGTTCGCGGTCGCGCCGGGGGAAGCCGCCTACGTGCCGCTCGGCCATGACTACACGGGAGCCCCGCACCAACTCGATCGGGAGAAAGTGCTTGCGGCATTCAAGCCGCTGCTCGAGAACCCGGCCAAGCCAAAGCTGGGACATCATCTGAAGAACGACGCGCACTCCCTTGCGAACTACGGTATCGCGCTCCAAGGGCAGCGGTTTGACTCCATGCTCGAATCCTATGTGCTCAACAGCGTTGCGACGCGCCATGACATGGATGCGGCTGCGGCGAAGTATCTCGGCGTCAAGACCATTGCCTACGAAGAGGTTACGGGCAAGGGCGCGAAGCAAATCACGTTCAATCAAGTGGATGTGGACCGCGCCGCCGAGTACTCCGCGGAGGATGCGGACGTCACGCTGCGGCTGCATCTCGCCCTGTGGCCGCAGATCGAAGCGCTGCCGACGCTGAAGGCAGTCTACGAAGCCATCGAGCAACCGCTCGTGGCCGTGCTGTACCGCATGGAACGCAAGGGCGTGCTCGTGGATCGTGAGCTGCTCCGGATCCAGAGCTCGGAGCTCGCGGCGCGAATGCTGGAGCTGCAGGCGCAGGCTCACGCCGAAGCCGGTGGTGCGTTCAATCTGGACTCGCCGAAGCAGCTGCAGGAAATCCTGTTCGGCAAGCTCGGAATTCCGGTGATTCGCAAGACCCCCACCGGCCAGCCGTCGACGGCGGAAGACGTGCTCGAAGAACTCGCCGCGGCGTATCCCCTGCCCAAATTGATATTGGAGTACCGCGGAGTCGCCAAGCTCAAATCGACATACACCGACAAGCTCCCCGAGCAGATCAATCGGACCACCGGCCGCATTCATACTTCGTACCATCAGGCGGTCGCCGCCACCGGCAGACTCTCGTCGACAGATCCGAATCTGCAAAATATCCCGATCCGGACGCGGGAGGGACGACGCATTCGGCAGGCCTTCGTGGCGCCGCCGGGTCACTCGCTGGTCGCCGCCGATTATTCACAAATTGAATTGCGCATCATGGCGCATTTGTCGGGCGACGCGAGTTTGCTGCGGGCCTTTGCGGAAGACCGCGATGTCCATCAGGCGACCGCCGCCGAGGTGTTTTCCACGCCCCTCGGTGAAGTCAGCGCCGGTCAGCGGCGATCCGCCAAGGCCATCAATTTCGGCTTGATGTACGGGATGTCGGCATTCGGGCTGGCCCGCCAGCTGGGAATCGGCCGCGGGGACGCGCAGAAGTACATGGATCTTTACTTCGAACGCTATCCCGGGGTGAAGCGTTACATGGAAGAGACCCGACGACGGGCGCGCGAAACTGGCTTCGTGGAAACGGTCTTCGGACGGCGCTTGTACCTGCCGGAGATCCAGTCGCGAAACCAGGCGCTGCGCCAATATGCCGAGCGCAGCGCCATCAACGCGCCCATGCAAGGCACGGCTGCCGACATCATCAAGCGCGCCATGATCGAGGTGGACGCCTGGTTGCAGAGTTCGCGGATGCCGGCTCAGCTCATCATGCAAGTGCATGACGAACTGATCCTCGAGGTGGCGGACGACGCCGTCGAGGCCATCGTGGAGCCGCTCAGGGCCCACATGGCGCGGGCGGCGACCCTGGCGGTGCCCCTTAAAGTCGATGTCGGTGTGGGCCTCAACTGGGACGAAGCACACTAGCTTTAGGGGCGCCGCCTCAACTCCAAGGCCGCAAGGGTAGGACCTTGTTCGAGGGGCGGCCATGGGCGCCGCTCGAAGCACGAGAACAGCATGCATATCTCCGCGATTTGGCGCAGAATCCGCCCTATATTCGGGCTGCGACCCATAATCGCTGCTCCGCGGCATGTGTAAAAGTTTCCAAGAAAATTGCTGTGGCGAGGGCTGGAACTTTCGAGCGGCGTCCCCATCTAACCTAATGAGCGTGAAAGACGCTCCCCGCTCTTCTCCCTGAGCGGGAATGACCCGGTTTGTCATCCCCATGCCGGGTTGGTCTGCCTCGGTGGCTGCTTCAAAGTAACCACCGGGGCCTTTTTTTATGGGGATTGCAGCCAGCGATCCATGACCTGGCGCGCCTCTTCAAGACCTTCTTTTTCATGAGCTGAGAACAATTGCGCGGTCACCGAGGTGTCGGAGCAAGCCGCCGTGGTGTCGCGCAAGACGCGCTGTGCATCGCGGCGATTCAACTTGTCTGCCTTGGTGAGGAGGACGTGGGCGAACCGGTCCCTGGAGAGAACCCATTCGAGCATCCCCGCATCCTGGACGCCCAGACCCCGGCGGCTGTCGACGATCAAAATCAGTCCGACCAGCGACTCCCGGACGTTGAAGTAATGTTCCATCAGTTGCAGCCAGTGCAGCCGCACCTTTTCAGGCACCTTGGCAAACCCGTACCCCGGCAGGTCAACCAGGCGTCGTTCGGGTGCCAGCTCGAAGAAATTGATCAGTTGCGTCCGCCCCGGTGTGCGGCTGACTCGCGCGAGGCCGGTGCGCTGCGTGATGGCGTTTATCGCAGTCGATTTGCCGGAATTCGAGCGTCCTGCAAAGGCAATTTCTCGGCCCTCGTCCGGCGCGAGTTGATGCGCCTCGGCTGCACTGGTCAGGAATTTCACATGGGGGTAGGTCGACATGGCCGCCGCTTGAACGCAAATTATTGACTCTAGTGTACAATTTAGGGTTAACAACAGTTCACCTTAGCATGGGGTATCAGGCGATCATGAAGCGGCTTTGGATTCTTGCAGCAACAATTTCCGGCGCGATCGTCAGCAATTCGGCGCAGCCCGCCGGCAGCGTCGAGACTGGCGCCACCAAGGCCATCGTTTGCCAGGCTTGTCATGGAGCTAACGGCAACAGCACGAACCCCGAATGGCCGAGCCTCGCCGGCATCGGGGCCGATTACATTGCGGAGCAGCTAAAGAACTTCAAGGAAGGCAAACGCACCAATCCGGTCATGACGCCGAACGCGGCGGCCTTGAGCGCGGCTGACATGGATGACTTGGGTGCTTATTTCGACAGCTTGACCAACACAGGCTTGGAGGCCGATCCGTCGTACTGGCAGGCCGGCGAAAAGCTGTATCGGGGCGGCGATCAGGCGCGGGCGATTCCGGCATGCATGGCCTGTCATGGCCCGGCCGGCCGCGGCAACGAACCCGCGAAATTTCCGGCCCTGCGCGGGCAACAATCGGTCTATGTCATGAAGCAGTTGAACGACTACGCGTCGGGCGCTCGCCCGACGGGTCCGAACGGCATCATGCAGACCATCGCCAAACGCCTATCGCCCGAGGACATCCGCAATCTGGCGTCATACCTGCAAGGTATACGCTGACCATGCGCCTTCGACAGCTGGCCTTGTGCGTCGGAATGGCGCTCGCGCTGACCGCATGCGGCAAACAGCAATCCGCCAATGAGCGCACGCCCGCCGGCGCTCCAACCTCCGCGCCGACGGCGGCGGCTCCGCAGGCCGCCGGTCAGCCGAAAGCCGCTGAGCAGGCGGCTGACCTGCCGTCGAAGATCACTCGCATGAATGAAGACGGTTCCGAGACCGTCGAGGACGTACCCGGAGACAGCGGCGCGCACAACCCTCTGCTGGCGGCGGTCGCCTCGACGGTTGCGGCCTCGACGTCCACGGCATCCGCCGCCACGCTGAGCGGGCCGGCCTTGTGGCAGGAAGGTGTCAACTACACGCGGATCGTACCGGCTCAGCCGACGGCGGTCCCCGCCGGGCAAGTCGAGGTGCTGGAGTTTTTCTGGTACGCCTGCCCGCACTGCAATGCGATCGACTCCTTGGTCGAATCGTGGAAAAAGACCAAGCCGGCCTACGTCAGCTTTTCGCGCGTTCATGTGATGTGGAACGCAGGCCATCGTTCCCTGGCGCGGCTGTACTACACGCTGGACAGCATGGGCAAACTGGACCAGCTGCACGGCGAGGTCTTCAAGGAAATTCATGTCAACGGCAATCCATTGGTTGCCGCCGACCCGAACAACGCGTCGGAATCCGAACGCATACAAACGGCGTTCGTGACGAAGCACGGGATTTCGGAAAGTGACTTCAAGAAGGCCTACCACTCCTTCGCCGTGGACACCGCATTGCAGAGAGCCGACGAACTGGTACAACGCTATCGAATTGACGGCGTTCCGACTTTCGTCGTGAACGGCAAGTACGTCGCCGATGTGCGTTCCGCGGATGGCCAGGAGCGCCTACTGTCGCTGGTCGGCGACCTGGCGGCGCAAGAGCACAAGCACTAGACGCGAATATGCGCACACACACTGGTGGCTGTCATTGCGGTCGCGTGCGGTTCGAAGTGATCGCGCCGGCGAAGCTCGAGGTGGCGGACTGCAATTGCTCCATCTGCAGCAAGTTTGGGTACCTGCACTTGATCGTACCGGCCGACCGATTCAAGCTCGTCACCGGCCGCGAAGCGCTTTCGACGTATTCGTTCAACACGCACGTCGCCAAACATTTCTTCTGCTCCACCTGCGGCGTGAAGTCGTTCTACATTCCTCGTTCGCATCCTGACGGAGTCAGCGTCAACGCGCGCTGCATCGACAGCGATACCATCGAATCGATGTCCGTGAAGCCGTTCGACGGCCGCGATTGGGAGGCTGGACGAGCCGCATATCGCGACCCTATGGAACCTTGAGCGCGATGAGCGCACCGCACGAGGAACATAATTCCTCGCCGTGCGGAGATTATGTTGACATGAGCTAGAGTACTGCGACGCCCGCGCGATTCTGTGACGTGTGTCACACGAGGCCTCCGCATGGTTGGAGGATGCTGACGGAGCCCCGGTCTCGAAGTCTCCAGCCATGTCGGAATTTCGTCCATCCAATAGTGTGCCGTTGCTCGACCTTGCGGCGCGTTGCAATAGCATCCGCGAGAAGATGCTGGTGGGATTGGTGTTGTTCACCTTGGTCCGAACCGGCGAGGCGCTGGCGGGCGACCAAGTGTCGATTGCCAATGCCACGCCGGATCCCGACTTTGGAAACTTGCGTCAGCCGTCGCCGCCGGCCCGTGCATTTGTCACGGCTCCGGAGTTCTTTACGGCGCCGGCCGCCGCCGATAGTCGGCTATTCTCCGCCACGGACTTTCGTCCGCGGAAACCTACGGTCTTCGACCGTGATCCCACCGTGAACGCCTTCGGCGACGCTCCCATGCTCCGCGGCACGACGGTCTGGCAGCGAATGTCGGAATACCGATCGCATGATCGCGTGCGATTGTTGACCCTGTGGGAATCGAGCGAGAGCACGGTTTCTTTGCAGGCGGGTAAGCGGGGAGACCCGTCGCTGCAATGGACCAGCCGGTCGATGAATCGCGGCGGATCGACGCGCGGCTTGCTCGATCGATTGTTCGCAGTATCTCTCGCCGGCGCGGGCAACCGTATTCGTCGTTCTGATCGGCCGACGGGTGCGGCGGCGACACCCAGCCAGGCCGGCGTCCCCGTGGTTGCCGGCGCGAAGTGACTCGCGCGGCGGACAGCAACGAAAGAAATTGGCGCGCCCGACTGGATTCGAACCAGTGACCCTTGCCTTCGGAGGGCAATACTCTATCCAGCTGAGCTACGGGCGCGTTGCACCGGGGTGGCGATAGTACTCGCCGCCGGCAAGCGGCGTCCAGCGCTCCTTGCGAGTTCTGCGCCGGCGCACGGGTTATGCAAGCCCGGTCGACGCGGCCTGCAATTTGAGGACGGTGGCCCAATTTCGCGTGGTGACGGTCTCTCCGGCGCGACGCGCAAACATTTGGGAAAGCTTGCTGTCGATCACGCCGGCGGCACACCACAGATAGGCAGCCTGCGAGCCGATGGCGAGCGCGTCGGGTGTCCATGAGTCCTTCAACAGCGAGCGCAGTGGAGCCAGCGAGCGGCGGTGCGCAACGAACGCGACCAAGTGTTTCGCGGGATCTGCGGCGACGGGAAGCAGCGGATTCTCGCGAATGATCGCCGCCAAATCCGTCGCCGTGACCACCGTTACCGGCACGGGAAAGCCGCACGTATCCGCTATCGCGTTTTGAATGCTGAGCGCGAGCTTGCCGGTGTTGGGACGGGCACATTGAAACAGCACGTTGCCGCTGTTCAACAATGTTCGTACATTTTTGTGGCCGAGCCCCACGAACAGGCCACGCAAATCGGCCATGGCTATGCGTTTGGCTTGGCCGACATTGATGCCGCGGAGCAGCGCTATACACTCCGTCATGTGGCGACACCCTTCAGAGCGGTACTACCGGGACACAGAGCTTGCAATCGAATACTCCGGTCGCGGGATCGTAGCTCGAATCCTGAGGATAGTATTCGAACATTATCCGGCCATCGAGTTGCAGGCCGCTGGATGGCAGCCAGTCGCGCAGCATCGCGTTCCATGCCTCTTCGATGCCGGCAACAGTGCCCTTGAAACTGAGAGCGGCGTATTTGCCGCCCGGGATGGTGGTCTTGAGCGCGTTACCGAGCGTCGTCAATGCCGGCGGCACCTCGCAGGCTGCGTCATACCGACATTGGTGGGGTGCGGTAATGGTCGGGTCATCGTGGCTGATGCCATACCTAGGCTGCTGCAATAGGCCGCTCGTGACCATCCAGGGATAAACCGTCTCTTGCCAGAATGTCATGAGGGGCGCGCCGTAGGGACCGACATGCCGAAGATAGGCGACTGTCGTGGGTTGTCGATCGATGAGTTCCATTTTCATAGATGCCTCCGGTGATGGGTGATGGGCGGCATCATTCTTTGCCAAGTTTTGCGGTGGTACCTGATCGGTATTGCGATTCACCTGACCAGGATTGCTCTTCGCCGAGCGCAGCGCCGATTGCTGCTCGCGCCATGAAGTCGGCGAACAGCCGAACCTGGTCTTGAACGCGCGCGCGAATGCCTCCGCGGACCCGAATCCCACCGACAGTGCGATCGGCAGAACGCGCACTCGGGGTTGCGCGACCAGACGGGTCGCCGCGATCTCCACTCTTCGGCGGCGCAAGTAATCACCCAATGTCTCGCCCATCCAGGCGGAGAACAGTCGATGGAAATGAAACGGCGAGAAATGGGCGACGTCGGCCAATGTCTCGAGGTCCAGCGGTTGATCGAGCCGCCGGTCGATGTGCTCGAGAACTCGGTGCATCCGACCGTCATACTCGGCGCGGCTTCTGGGCGATGTCATATCGTTACGGTCGACATATCGCTAAGGTCGACGGAGACCCATGATGGGACCGCCTCCGGCTGCAGGGTTGCCGATCAAACGCCGTCGACCTTTACTTGGCGTACAGAATCATTTGCGTGCAACGAAACAACGCAATGGTCTTCCCGGTATCTTTGTGGGTGACGACCGTGTCCCAGACCTGGGTCGTTTTACCGAGGTGCACAGGCTTCGCGCTGCCTACAATCGTTCCTTCTTTGGCGGTGCCCAAATGGTTGGACTTGAGTTCGACCGTCGTAAAGCCGGTCGCACCCGGGGGTAGATTCAGGATGCATCCGTAGCCGGCACAGGTATCCGCCAGGGCGACCACGGTTCCCGCATGCAGGTATCCATTGGGCGCCATGTGCGTCTCCGTGACCGCGATCTCGGCCGCAACTTCTGATCCACCCGCATGGGTGACGACGATGCCGAGGTGGCCGGGCAGTTTCCCGATACCGATTTTGTTCAAATGCTCGAGATTGGCCATTGCATCCTCATTGCAGCACGCGCGTACGCCGACGCACGCGACTCAGCGCGACGAACAAAAGTCCCAAAGCGATGAACACGACCAGGAGTCCGAGCGAGTTGAGCATGGTGCGCGCGTAACCCAATCGGGCGGCATCGATAAAGGGATAGGGATAATTGCCGCGTATGCTTCCACGAATCAACGCGTAAACCAAGTAGAGGGTGGGAAAGGCGCTCCAGGACAGTGGATGCATCCAGCGCAACGCAGCTTGCGAGAATTCGTACCACCAGTAGAGCACATAGAGAGCGGGTATGGCGTAGTGCAGCAGCACATCGGCGAGCAGTTGTGCGCCTTGGGGATTCCACGTGCTGCGCAATAGAAAGTGATAACTGAGTCCGACGAACGCAATGCTCGTGGCGATGCCTGCCACGATGTCCGGACGCGAAAACCATTTTCCCGGGGTCGACGAGGGCGCCGACAATGAGCATGTGAGGGATACGCAAATCAGCAGATTGGTCAGCACCGTGAAATAGCTGAAAAAGCTCTCCAGTCCGCCGGCGATCGACTTGCCATTCCGCAACGCCATTTGCAGCGAGAGCCAGCACTGCAGCAAAACACTGAACCACGCGAGTGTTGCCAGCGACAGTGCGAGAGCCCTGCTATTGCGTGCTGCGCTGTTCATGGCGACGAACGCTCTTGGCCGTTAGGACTTGGTCTCCGGCAAGGCGTCGAAGAAATCGACGACGCCCGTCTCCAGGGAGTACTCCGCGCCGACGACCATGAGTCCGGCCTTTTGAATGAGCTGCTCAATGATGTCCGAGCCGTGCCGCAGGTGCTTCACCGACGCTTGGATATTGGCGCGGACCGCCGCACGGCGCAAGGCATGAAGATCGTGTCTGAGTTCCGTCGCCAGCAGGCTTTCGACGGATGGCCGTATCAAATCCACGATGGAATGTAAATTGCGCGACTGATTCTCGATCGGCCGCTGCAGTTGCTGGAGCGTCGTTTCGATGGCGCCGCACTCAGTGTGGCCCAATACGACCACCAAGCGCGTACCGAATTGCCCGGCGGCGAATTCGACGCTGCCGATCTGCGAAGGAGCAACGATGTTGCCGGCGACGCGAATGACGAACAGATCTCCCAAGCCCTGATCGAAGACGATTTCGACGGGTACGCGAGAATCGGAACAGCCGAGAATGGCGGCGAACGGCGCTTGACTTGCAGCCAACTCGAGACGGCGCACGCCGCTCGCCATGGCGTCGCGATTGCTCACGTCCGACACGAAGCGCCGGTTTCCCTCTTGCAAAAGCGCGAGCGCTTCCCGAGCCGAGATCATCGATGAGATCCGCTAATGGGCGCTCGGTGCGTGACGCTGCTCACGTGCGCATCGAACCGGCGCAAGTCCGGATACGCCGGTTACGAAGGACGGCCCGCGGAACTATCGCGGTATCCGAATAGACGCGCAGGGAGAAACAGAATCGCCCGCAGGAGCGCGAACAGGGCGTCGAAGGTCACTGCGACCACGCGAAACGGCAGCGACAGGAGCCACAGCAGGGGCCAAAGAACGATGGCGAGGACCGCCAGCGGCCAGCACAACATCAGCAGAAGGCACCAGCCGACAATCACGAGCAAGGCTTTCACTTGGGGTCTCTCCACGTTTTCCTGGGCGCAACATTAGCATACCCTTGGAATGGCTAGGTCACTGAAAGCCCCCCCTGTCCCCGCCCGTAACAGCGCATCGGGCGAAGGCGACAGGCCGTTCAGTTCGCTCTGCTGCATTGCGAACGGCAGCCGCTAGCGATCGTGGGCCAGTGCAAGCCGGATCCCGACGAATACGAAGAGGCTCCCGACGCAGCGATTGAACCACTTTTTGAATTGATCGCTGGCCCCGAGCCGGCCGCTAATTCGCGCCGTGGACCAGGCGACGAGCAAATTCCAAATCGTGCCATTGAAATCGAAGATGGCGCCCAGGATCAAGAATGCCAATGGCTTCGAGGGCGCATCCGACAAAACAAATTGCGGCAGAAACGCCAGAAAGAACAGCGCAACCTTGGGGTTCAAGACATTGGTGAGAAAGCCCTGGAAAAAGATGCCCCGCATCGGGGTCGGCCGGTTGCCAGAGGCAATTGGCGATGATTGAGTCGAGCTCTTCGATCGAATGAGTGAAACACCGACATACACCAAATAGGCGGCTCCGATGATTTTGACCGCGGTGAAGGCGGTGGCGGACGCGGCGAGAATCGCCGACAAGCCCAGAGCCGCTGCGCAAATATGCACGAGGGCGCCGGCGCCGATTCCGAGCGCAGCGACGGCGCCCGCCCGCAAGCCCTGGGTGGAGCTGCGCCCGACAATATAGAGGGTGTCCGGTCCGGGGGTGATATTCAAAAGCAAGCCGGACAGGACGAACAACCAGAGATCATGAATGCCAAGCACCGGCAGCATCTCCGTGGGGGGTGAGTACGTTAGCGCGGCCGCGGGAATTTCGCCAGCAGTGCGGCGCGGCGTTCCAGGCTCTCAGCCGGCCAGCGCTCGGAGGCTCGATAGTATTCGATCTCTGCCGGGGTATCGGGCGGGAGCGTCAGCCATGGCTGTTTGGTCCCGGTGTAGATGTGGATGTCGGGCGGGAAGCGCGCGGGTTCGTCCAGCGTACCGACGCGGACGAAACGGATGGCTTCGCCGGCGCCGCAGTAGTTGCTCCAAACGGCGACTTTGCAGGTTGGGCACCGTGAAATCCGCTGGCCCTTGCCGCTCTGGGATGGCGTGTCGACGACGGCAACATCGCCTGTCAACAATTGCACTCGATCCGATTCGATCATGGCGTTCAGGGCAAATGCGGAACCTGACTCTCGCTGGCACCAGCTGCAGTGGCAGCAGTGAACGATGAGCGGGTTCGACATCATGCGGTAGCGCACTTGGCGGCAAGTGCAGCCGCCATCGTGGAAGGAACTTGTGGCGTGGGTGTCGCTCATGGGGGGCGCTTGCGGGTGGTTACGGTGTCGCTTCTGCGGGGCGCTTGCGTGCGGTGACTTCGATCTCGATTTGCATGCGGGGGTCGGACAATCCGGCGGAGATCATCATTGCGGCGGGGCGAACCGTGCCGAAGTATTTCCGCAGAATCGGCCAGCAGTCGGGAAAGCGCGCGGCGTCGGGCAGCACATAGGTTACTCGCACGATGTCCGCGAAATCGGCGCCTGCCTGCCGTAGTGCCGACTGGATGTTTTTCAAACACTGCTCGGTCTGGGCCTGCAAATCGTCGGAGATGGTCATCGTCGCGTAGTCGAAGCCCGTCGTTCCGGACACGAACACCCATTCGCCGTCGACGACTGCTCGCGAATACCCGATTTCCTGCTCGAATCGGGATCCCGAGCTGATCAATTGCCGTGTCATTGCGTGCTCCCGGGGTACAGCGCTCGACTCTGATCGGCGCTTTGCCACGACACCCGGTGTTCCACCCAGGCTTCCAAGGTCGGCGGGAACAGATTCGGGTTGTCCATCGATGCGGTAGTGATATCGATGGTCGTTGGGTTCTGCGCACTTTCGTACAGGAGTTGGCTCCCGCAGGTACCGCAAAACTGGCGGACGACCCCTTGCGAGGACCGATAGGTGCGTGGGTGGCCCGATAGAATTTCGACCTGCCCGCGGTCGAACGTCAGCCAGGCGACCGTCGGGGCACCGCTGGCTCTGCGGCAGGTGGCGCAATGACAAATGCTGGAGTAGACGGGCTCTCCGGAAATGCGGAATCTAATCGCCGAGCAGAGACAGCCGCCTTGATTGATTTGCATGATGGTTCCCGCGCCGAAGTCGAGGCTAGAGACATGCGTACTGCATCATGTGGATCTTACCAAGATGGCGCGGCTGCGAATACGGGATGGGAGACAGGCCGGCGCGGAGAGGCCGGGGTATGGCGGGCGGAACCTGTCAGCGTATATTGGCGAGCCTATGGCAGACGCGCTGCAAGTTCAGTGCTGTATCGCCGGGGGTGGACCGGCCGGCATGATGCTGGGGCTTTTGCTGGGACGGGCAGGCGTCAAGACCGTCGTTCTGGAGAAGCACGCGGATTTCCTGCGCGACTTTCGCGGTGACACCGTGCATCCCTCAACCCTGATGATCATGCAGGAACTGGGGCTGATCGATGATTTTCTGAAGTTGCCGCATTCCGAAATTCGGGCGTTATCGGCCGAGATTGGTGGTACCAGCGTCAAGATCGCGGATTTCGCGCATATTTCGGCGCCTTGCAAGTTCGTGGCGTTGATGCCGCAGTGGGATTTCCTGAACTTTCTGGCCGACCAGGGCCGGCGCTTTCCTGCGTTGAAGGTCATGCTGTCGGCGGAGGTTACGAATCTGACCGAGGAAGCGGGGCGGGTGGTTGGCGTCGAGGTGAGGACGCAGGACGGCCCGCTCGAGATTCGCGCGAACCTCGTGGTGGGTTGCGACGGGCGGGCCTCGACGGTGCGGGCGGCGTCGGGGCTGGAGGTGCAGGACTTGGGCTCGCCCATCGACGTGCTTTGGTTCCGTCTCTCGAAAAAGCCCGGCGATCCGGAACAAGTGCTGGGGAGACTCGGCGCCGACACGATGATCGTGACCATCGATCGCACCGACTATTGGCAATGCGCGTATGTGATCGGCAAGGGGGGAATCGGGCGCGTACATGCCGAAGGGCTCGAGGCGTTCAAGGCCGCTGTCGCGGCCGGCGCACGCTTCTTGTCGGACCGAGTCGACGAATTGAAATCCTTCGACGACATCAAACTCTTGAGCGTGTCGGTCGATCGGCTGACGACGTGGTCCAGGCCGGGCTTACTCTGTATCGGCGACGCGGCGCACGCCATGTCTCCCGTGGGCGGAGTGGGCATCAACCTCGCGATCCAAGATGCGGTGGCGACGGCCAATCTGCTCGCTGCGAAACTGAGAGCGGGAACGCTGCAGGACAGCGATCTTGATACGGTGCAACAGCGCCGGCTCTTTCCGGTGAAGGTGATCCAGGGGCTGCAGGTGGCCGTGCACAATCGGGTGCTGAAGCCTACGGTTTCAGGGGGCCGTGTGCGTGCGTTGACGGTGCCATGGCCTTTGAAGGTATTGGACGCCGTGCCGTGGCTGCGGCGCTGGCCCGCTCAGTTCCTGGGTCTGGGTGTGCGGCCTGAGCACGTACGCTCGCCTGTCAGTCCTTGAGCGGCCGCTGATCGGAATACCACAGGGCACCTGAAAACGCGTGCCACCATAGAACCGCGAGCCACCACGGGCCAAGAACGTGAAGATAACTTCCGGTGAACTGTGCGACGAGGGTCGCCAACAGACAGCTGAGGGAAATCAAGGCGAGGGAGCTTGGGGTAATCGCGGGAATCCAAAACAGTCGGATCAGGATCGCGTAGATCAGTGCGCCGATAACGGCTGAAAAGCCTAGGGCTGCGTAAAGCCTGGAATTTCCGGCGAATGTTTCGGATAGGTGTCCGCCGACTATGCCGACGCGAAGGGATATGACGCTGAGACCGGCGGCGATGGCGACGAACAGGCATTTTTTCCAGATTGGTCGACGTGCCCGGAGGGTGAGCGACAGCGCCGCGGCGTGGAGCGCTCCGTACAATGCGAAGGAAGAGTTTAAATCGCTCGGGGTGTGCGGCCGGGGCATGACGGCCAACAAGACGCTGAGACAGATGAGCAATAGGAAATGGCGTGGGTAGAGAAAATGGCCCAAGGATCTTTATATCCGAACTTTGCCGGTCAGGATATCCCACCAAAGTCGCCAGTCACCGATCAAGCTGAACCAGGGGTATTTGAACGTTGCCGGCTTGTTGTGCTCAAAAAAGAAGTGGCCGACCCAGGCGAAGGCATATCCCTGGACGAACCCTACCGCAATCAGCCACCACCATTGTGTGGCCACGGCGGTGATGAGCAGCGCGAAAGCAATACTCGTGCCGGTGAAATGCAGCCGTCGGCAAGTGCGGTTGGCGTGCTCGCCCAGGTAAAAGGGATAGAAGTCGCCGAAGGTCCGAAACGAGTTCTCGTCGTTCATTGGCAGTCTCCGAAGCGGTACGCTTCCCCTTAAGTGCGGTCGCGCGATTCGTCGATCGATTGTTGGGCGAAACAAGGCGAACCCACGCCCTTTGTATTTAGGAGGAAATATAGTTCAGGATACGGAAATCGGCAATCCAGTTCTTGCGCCTGCGCGCCAGACGCGAATCTACGTCCTCATCGCCGAAGCTCGCAGTTGCTCGACGCAGCCGCGCGGGATCGAAGTTTTCGAACGTATTGACGTTGACGACGGCGTAGAGATGGTCGGCAATCTCGCTGGTGACAATCGGCACGGTGCCGCAACGGGTGCAGATGTGAAAGGCAGCGGTCTCCGTGCCGAACACATACTTGGAAACGAGGTCGGCTTGGTGCAGAACCACCGATAGTTTTGCGCGCGGATTGGAAGTCCACACTCCGCCATGCTTGACGCAGAACGAACAATTGCACGCGCGCGCGGGAACATCGGGCTGATCCTCCGGCCAGTCAAGCGTGAACGTGATGTTTCCGCAGTGGCACTTGCCGAAGACTAGCATTTGGCCTCCGGGGGCGTCATCACGGTACCAACAACTCAGCAAGGCAGTACGACCACATATGTCGCAATACACGTACGCGGTATCCCCAAACCGTTGTGTAACAACTCGTACTGGAACTGGCTGGGGGAGGATTCGCAAGTGTGGTATCAATTCTTGCCGCTCCGGTAGCGCCTGACGCCGAATTGGGCCCATCCGCAAAGCGGCTTCCGCTGGAACCGTTAGGTGGCAACCGACTGCTCCCTGAGAAAAACAGGAAGATCCGTGGTCGGAGGAAAAATGTTGAGGTGATACAGAATGTCCGCGGCATGGCCACGGTGATATGTGGTGTGGTTGACGACATGAAGCAAAATATCTCTGCGAGACAAGGCTCCGCGACCGCCGCCAATGAACTCAAACTCAACGATTTCGCCCAATTCACGATCCGAGATTGAATCGGCGTAATTCACGTACCAATTGTCCATTTCGCGTTGCGCCGTGGCCAGCTCTTGCATTTCTGGATGTTTCTCAGGATTTCGAGTGGTGAGCCCATGAGGCTTGCCAAGCAAATGAGATTGCCACACG
>Ga0073928_10001680_pt1 | contig 41303 bp, 46 predicted proteins | sample PaiPotPPA55metaG_FD_76969 | JGI IMG/M metagenome (GOLD analysis project Ga0073928, IMG submission 76969) | Iron sulfur acid spring bacterial and archeal communities from Banff, Canada, to study Microbial Dark Matter (Phase II) - Paint Pots PPA... ... | reverse complement strand
CTCCAGATTACCTGCCGCTTCTTGAGGGAACGTTCGATGGGTGAGGCCCGCGAACAGTGTTGCTACCAGAGCGACACGCAAAATCGCTTTCCGTGACGATTTCATAGCCCAGATTCCCTTCTATTTGAGGTCTGCCGATCCCGACTTTAACGACGGAAGAGAATTGTCTTACAGCAGTGACGCCGAGGCATGAGCGTCCGCGAGCTAGGCATAGCTGGCCGTCGTGTTGCGATTCTTCTCGCTGCGTTCGCCGGTGATGCGCTCAAGATATCCGCTGGTGCGGAATGCTTGCATTGGGTCCGCCGGCAGATCGCGCGATTTTCTCCACTCTTGAATCGCGGGCCGCACATCATGCCAAAAGGCTCCGCGCAGAGTTTCCTCGGCATCCACCAGCGAGCACTCTTGCTGAAGTTTGGCGAGGCGGCCGTGATCTACCAGAGCTGCGCGCGCGTAGAGTTCCTGCGCGGTACAGACGGTTTGAATCATCGCTTCGATTTTTCCCTTGAGATTGTGACTTTGGTCGACCATGTAGGCGATGTCGGCCGTGGTTTGGGTCTCCCATTCGAACATTCTAATTTCGTGAAAAATTCTAAAAATTTGGTACGGGTCGATCGAGCCCAATGTGAGGTCGTCGTCCGCATATCGCCGATCGTTAAAATGAAATCCGCCCATCATGTTCTGGTGAAGGAGCCAAGCGACGATCTGCTCTATATTTTGGGTCTGGTAGTGATGACCGGTATCGACCAAAACCAGGGCCTGCGGGCCGGCTCCTCTTGCGAGGAGAAGCGCCATCCCCCAATCGGCGATGTCCGTGTGATAGAAGGCTGGCTCGAAGGGTTTGTATTCGAGGAGTAGTCGCTGGCCGGGCTTCAAAGCAGCGTGAATTTCGCGGAGGGCTTCTTCAAAATAACCGATACGCTTGCGGATGTTTTGCGTACCGGGGTAGTTCGAGCCGTCCGCAAACCACGGCGAGATGTCTGGCGCGCCTAGAGCTTCCGAGATCTCGACGCAGTTAAGAATGTGTCGAATCGCCATCCGACGAATAGCGGGATCCGGATTGCCGAGCGAGCCATACTTATATTCCTGATTTTGAAATAAGTTGGGGTTGATCGATCCCGGGCGTATGGAAGATTGTTCGGCCAGTTTTTCGACATGGGGAACGTCTTTCAAACCATTGGGCAAATCCCATTGAACGTGAAGTGCCAAAGTTGGACACGCCCCGGTTACGGCGTGTACCTGTGCAGCGTCGCTGAACTTTTCTTCGATCGTCGTGGCCGCAGCGGGTTGAATAAACTTCCCAAAGCGCGTGCCAGTGTTAGCGAATCCCCAGGAAGGCAACTCAATGTTAAGTTTGTCGAGAGCCTTCCAAACGACTTCAATCTCTTTATCTTTCATAATAGGTCTCCATTTCACCGCGACGTCCACTGGACAGGAGTGGAGACGACTCGGCATTGCCGGAATTTGCTCGTCCACCTGGCTTCGGCGACAAAAGCTCAGCCCACTTGGCCACAGAGTTCGCAGTCACACCACTAGCTGGAGTCCAGTCGGCTTTGAGAGTGGCCATTTGAACGGCGAAGTTTCCGATCGTTGTGCTCTCCGTAGCTCCGATAGTGACGTCCAAGCCCGTGTGTCGGGCGGTTAGCTTATTGAGAAAATCGTTCTGGCCTCCTCCGCCGACGATGAACAGCCTCTTCAACTTTTTACGTGTAATCCTCTGGATCGAGTCAAGCACTTGGGCATAGCGCGCGGCCATACTGTGAAGGATCAGGTTGGCTAGTGCAAACATAGACGATCTGTCAGTGCTAAAGGGCGGGTGCTCCAGGCGCTTGAGTTGCTCATTGATCTTCCCGATCGTATCTCCGGGCAGCATCAGTTGCGGGTCATCGACATTGATCGTCGTGATAGGGGCAGGCAACGAAGAACACTCCTGAATCAAGCCTTCCAACGCGCAGTGAACGCCCTGTAGCTCCCATTCGTCGAGAAATTGGCGGAGCAGCCACAAGCCATTTACGTTTTTCAAAAAGTAGATCTTGCCGCCAACACCGCCTAAATTCGTGAAATTCATGGTGCGTGCGTCATCGCTGATACACGGGGAGTTTAGAACGGTCCCGACGAGCGACCATGTCCCGGAGCTAATGAACGCCCAGTCGTCACCGACCGCCGGAATCGCTGCAATGGCCGAAGCAGTATCATGGCAAGCTGGAGCAACTATCTTTGCATCCCGAAGGGCCGGCAAAGTTGCGAGATCGCCTGTCAGTGGTCCGAGTAGCGTGCCGGTTGGCACGATTTCAGGCGCCACCTTCGAATCCAGCGTAAGTTCACGAAATATTTCTTGGCACCAGGCATGGGTGCCTAAAGCGACGAGTCCAGTATGAGTAGCGTTCGTGTATTCACTAATACGCTTTCCGCAAAGCCCGTAGGTGATGTACTCGGGAACGTTCAACCAGGATAGACCTACATCTGAACCCGAAATTTTGTCAGCGTACAGCTGGTACAACGTGTTGATGCGCAGAATTTGAATGCCGGTCAGCAAATACAGGCGCGAAGGAGGCAAGACGGTGTGCACGTGCCTTTCCGCGACCTCGGTCCTGGCGTCTCGATAGCAGAATGGCAGAGCGATTGCGTTCCCATGTGCGTCTAGCCGCACATAGTCAACGGCCCAACCGTCCACGGCAATCGACGCGATTCCTTCGCGCGCGATTTCGGAGCAGCGTTGCAGTCCGGCCATTACGCCTTCAGATATTTTATCGATATCCCAAAACAGCTGGCCACCAATCGAGAGTGGGCTGTTTTCAAAGCGATGAACTATCTTTATATCAGGGTGGTTGCGATTCCACCGCAACAGAGATACACGGCAGCTCTGCGCACCCAAATCAATCGCAACGAGAGCTTTCTGATTACTTGGCACCATGCTGTTCGCTTTGCCCCAAGCGCTTTCGATTGCCGTGGCGAAATACGCGGGGAGCTATCGAAGAAATGCTTCCACTAAGCCCCCATCAACTGGAATTAAATGGCCAGTCGTACAGCGAGATTGTGGTCCGGCGAGAAAGAGGATGGCCGCGGCGCAATCCTGCGGATCGATCGGTTGATGTGTCAAGGTCCGCCTGGCGTAAAATTCGGCCAACAGCATACGGAGTGTCTCGTCCGACGCTTCTTGGTCGAAAGTAATGGAGTATTTGTTTAGCGAAGCGATGACTCGGTCTCGTGGAAACATCGACGAGCCTTTCACAACTGTTGCGGGACTGATTCCGTTCACACGTATCCTTGGAGCCAGGGAAATTGCCAATTCGCGAACGAGGTGATTTACCGCCGCCTTGCTTACGTCATAGGCTTCGCTGCCTCGCTTCGGAACGACGGCATTGGCCGAGCTGACCAGAACAACGCTGGCCGTCAGGTCCTGGTCACTTAATATTTTCGAGGCTTCCTCGATCAATCGATGATTGGCGGTGACATTGATGTCTAACGTGAGGCCCCACTGACCGTCACTAATCTGGCCGTCCGGCGATGAAGGGAAAATAGCCGCAGTGTTAACGATGATGTCCAGCCCACCGTATGCAGCGACGACCTCCCGAAGCGCCTGCCGGATCGATTCCCGGTCGCGAATGTCGATGGCGATTGCGATAGCCGCGTCTTTGCCACCCATTTTCTGAGCTTCCGCTGCGACCGACTTTGCGGCTTCAAGATCCTTGTCGGCCACAGCAATGTGCGCGCCACGCTGAATCGCGAGAAGTGCGCTTTCGCGACCGACCCCGTTCCCGCCTCCAACCACGAGACAAATCTGCCGACTCAGCTCTTTTTCCGGCGGCTGGCGGCGAATCTTGGCCTCTTCCAACTGCCAATACTCGATACGAAAGGCTTCGGAAGGGGGTAGAGCAACGTAATTCGAATGAACACTGAATGCGTCCGTTTTCGCCGCCCGACCAGCTTGAGGCAGTACACTTGGCGCGGCATCGGAACTTAGCGCGCTCGCGCCTTCCATGACATGAATTGCGTTCGTGTAAAACTCGCCTGTTATACGGGCTTCCGCTTTATTCTTTCCGAAGCTGAACATTCCAATCCCTGGGACGAGCACAACGGTAGGACTGGCATCCCGAATCGCAGGAGAGTCGGGCCGTGCAAAAGAAGAATAGTAGGCGGCATATCCTTCCCGATACGTCTTGAGCGCACTACCTAGCGCTTCGCGAAATCCAGACAAACTCGGGTTCGGCGTCCACTTCACGAAAAGCGGTCGAATCTTCGTTCGAATGAAATGATCGGGGCAACTCGTTCCTAGATGCGACAGAGCAGGAGCATCAAGGGAGTTTACAAATCGAAGAATCTCTGGCTGGGCGCTGAAAGCACCGATCACCCGCTGTTTGGCCGAAACGCGGCCCCGAATGAGCGGAAAAACATCCTGAGCGAGCGCGAGATGGTTTTCGAGAACCGGCGTTGCGCTTCCACCAAAAAGTTTTCCCGCTCGTTGCTCAAGGTGATCCGACACGAACTGTCCCAACTGGTCGATGATCGTGATCGTGTTGACATAAGACTCGCGCTGCGTGTCACCCCAGGTGAATAACCCATGACCGCCAAGAACGATGCCGTCACTGTCGGGACGCTTTTTGATGGCGTCCCGTAACATCATTGCCAGCTCGAAACCGGGACGCTGCCACGGAAGCCAGATCAGCTTGTGACCATAGCTGTGATTAAACTCTTCCATTTTCTCGCGCCCGTTTGCGGCAGCAGCCAGCGCGATGCCCCAGTCCGGGTGCAAGTGGTCTATGTGTTTGAAGGGAAGGAACGCGTGGAGCGGCGTGTCGATAGATGCCGCGACGCTATTGTCGCCAAAAGCACAGAGCGGATACATGCCGACCATTTCATCTTCGTTATCAACCCCTCGGTACTTGCCGTCAAGGGCGAGTAATTTATCCAGATAAAGAGTCGCAAAGCCGGATCGCTGAATACTGCCGATGTCACCGCCGCTGCCTTTGATCCACAGAACATCCTTTGCGGAACCATCGAGCGGATCGGTATCGGTAATTTTTGAACTGGTATTGCCGCCACCAAAGTTCGTGATACGAAGGTCCGATCCTAAAAGGTTAGACCGATAGCGCAAAAGCTCGGCTGCATCGAGTGAGTTCGCAACCCGCTCGTCCCATCGATCTTCCAAAAAACGTAACTTTTCCTGGATCTCCATTTACCAGCAGCCCCTGGACAACAACCAGAAAAAACTAAGCTACCACGTTTTGACTACAGAAGAGGGACGGCGAAACTCCGAAAAGATACTGCAATCAAGGGCTAAGTGCAATAGATTAATTATTTCAATAGTGGAACCACGATCTTATTTAGCAGTTTGGATCGTTTGGCATGGGAACCTGACGCTACCAATTTATGCTTCACGTAGTTGTACGGTGGCACTATCTGGCCGTTAAGGATGGCCAGGCCTAGCTGGATGAGCTGGGGACCGTAACTGGCGGCTTCGTGGGAGACGGACGCGATGAAGCAACTCCCAGGTACCTCTAGCTCATCGAGGGCCTCCGGAATGCAATCCTGCCCCACGATTGCCACATCGCGTTCGCGCTTTGCTTCACGGACGGCTTGGAGCGCCCCGAGCGCACTCGTGTCGGTGGCAGCGGCAACGAGAATTCCACGATCCTTGGGGTGCTTCCTTAGAAATTCCGCCATCAGGCGAAGTCCCTTTCCCCGTAGTCCTTCAGCATCCACGGAGACATATCTCTCGTGTCGCAAGCCCGGCAGCTTTGCTCGAATGCCGGCGAACGCTCCCGTAATGCGGCTGTGGACCAAGGGTCCGGCCTCCTTAATGTCCAATCCTAGTGCCCAGCTCACCTCGCCGCGCCAGTTGTTCTTGGCGTGTTGGGCCAAAAATACCCCTGCCTCGTAGCCTACACGGTAATTGTCCGCGCCCAAAAAAGTGGCGTGCGGATGGGGAATATCCACTGCTATCAGCGGGATTCCGGCATCATGAATTTTATCCGCGATCGCCGGTGCAATCCGTTGGTCAATCTGAAATTCAATAACAAGGTCCACGCGCTGGCGGACAAACTCTTCCGCGTTCTGCACGGCCGTCGCCGCATCGTACTTGTTGTCCAAGACAAGCAAATCGACGCCTGCAGAAGCAGCTGCGGCAGCCAAGCTTTCCCGCACTGCCTCAGAGAAAGGCATCTCCGAAGATTCTGCGCCGAAACCAAACCGGACCTTTCGCGGCCTCGAAACCAATCGGTACAAACCATTCTCCGACTGGGCAATATAGCCCCGGTGGGTGAAAGTCTTCAGAATGCGGTACACCGTCGTCTTCGAAATATTGGTTCGCTGATAAATCTCTTCAAGCGCCTTAGGTTGATTTTCGCTCTGCAGCAATTCGAGTATATCCAGGGCTTTAGACAGCACGGGGATGAGGTAGAGTCGGGGCGGTCCGGTTCTCGGCGGGCTGTTTCTCATATGAATTGAGTATATCCCAGGCCCAGTCTGGCCCATTACTTTCAATAGACACATAGCTTTTGTATTGACCTCGTGTTACGCCGGGAACTAAAGTCACTCCTCGTGTCTGGGCCGACTCCCTCTGGTTCGCACAGGGTCTAGCGTCCAACACCGGGTAAAGGCGTTATCGTGGGAAGGAATTTCACTTGGAACCAAATCCTCTGCTCGGCGTTGTCTTTCACTGGTTGGGTGGTTTAGCCTCGGGCAGCTTCTACGTTCCTTATCGTGGAGTGAAAGTTTGGGCCTGGGAAACGTACTGGCTCGTAGGCGGATTTTTTAGTTGGATTCTCGCACCCTGGATCCTGGCGCTATGGATGACGAGCGACCTCACCCGCGTTCTTCGAGAAGCGCCGGGTCAAAGCCTGTTTTGGGCTTACACCTTTGGAGTGCTATGGGGCTTGGGCGGGCTGACGTTCGGCCTGACGATGCGTTATCTTGGTATGTCGTTGGGTATGGCAGTGGCCCTTGGCTACACCGCCGCGTTCGGCACGCTGATGCCCCCCATTTTTCGCGGCCAGTTCACAACAGAGGTGCTCGGCACCACTTCGGGCCTAACAATTCTAGCGGGCGTCGGGATTTGCCTGCTGGGAATCGTCTTCGCCGGCATGGCAGGGATTTCAAAGGAAAAAGAGATGTCCGACGCGCAAAAACGCGCGTCCATCAAGGAGTTCGACCTAAAAAAGGGGTTGCTGGTAGCTACGTTTTCTGGAGTTATGAGTGCGTGCTTCGCCTATGGACTGGCGGCTGGCGATCCCATCAAAGAGATTACGGTCAGACACGGAACGCCGTCCCTTTGGCAGGGCCTCCCCGTTCTGGTGGTAGTGCTGCTGGGGGGATTCACCACCAATGTGATCTGGTGCGTGATCTTGAACGTTCGAAACGGAACGGGATATCAATATTTTACGTCTGAAATACGAGGTCCGGTGCCATCACAAGACCATAGCTTGGAGAACGTAACCGACGCTCCCGCTGAAGAGATGGCCGAGCTTGCGATTGACAACGGCCCAATCCCTTCCAGGGTTCCGATGCTGGCAAACTATCTCTTGTCCGCGCTGGCCGGAGTTACTTGGTATTTCCAGTTTTTCTTCTACACCATGGGCGAAACCCAGATGGGGCGATACAAATTCTCCAGCTGGACTCTGCATATGGCTAGCATCATGATCTTCAGCACTCTTTGGGGCATCGCTCTCAAAGAGTGGAAAGGTGCTGGCACACGCACCAAGGTTCTAGTCGGCTTAAGCCTGCTGGTTCTAGTGATGTCGACAGTCGTCGTCGGATATGGAAATTACCTCGGGGTTTCAACGCCAGCGACGAAATAAGGGACTAACAGACTTACGGTTGCGAATTGCGAAACTTCTCAATGGCGAATTAAGCCGAACAGTGAACTCCCACCTCTTATCCCGAGCCATTAATATCGCCGACCTGCGCCAGTTAGCACGTCGCAGGGTACCTCCCGTTGTTTTTGACTATTTGGACGGTGGCGCCGATGGTGAAATCACGTTACGAGAAAATTGTCGCGCTTTTGAGGACATTACATTTCGCCCACGGCAAGCGGTCTCGCTGGAGCAGTGCGATTTGAAAACTTGTGTGCTGGGTTTCAACATCTCCTTTCCCGCGATCTTGGCCCCGGTCGGCTACAGTCGAATGATGCATCCAGGGGGCGAAGTGGCCGCAGCGAGTGCGGCAGGAGCAGCGGGCACAGCTTATATATTGTCGACGATTTCCGGGCACAAGTTGGAAGATGTACGCGCTGGTTCGACCGGACCTGTCTGGTATCAGCTGTATCTTGTGGGTGGACGTCCTGTTGCGGAACTGGCCTTGGAACGCGCCCGGAAGTGCGGTTTCTCGGCGCTGGTCGCTACGGTTGATACCGCGGTGGCTGGCATGCGAGAACGAGATCCTCGGAATGGGATGAAGGAGCTTCTAGGCAGATCGCTCTTTGCCAAACTCCCTTTTTTGCACCACTTTCTGGCGCATCCCACCTGGCTTACTGCGTTCTTGCTGGATGGAGGCGTACCTCTCCTGGAAAATATCGTGGTACCCGGACAAGGGCCGATGCCGCTTGTGGACGTTGGCGCCGCTCTCGCCCGATCCGTGGTCACTTGGGAAGACCTACGTTGGCTGCGCGAGCTTTGGCCTGGGCGTATTATCGTTAAAGGAGTGTTGACCGGAGATGACGCGAGACGCGCTGTGGACGAAGGGGCAGCAGCAATCGTGGTTTCGAATCATGGGGGACGCCAGCTCGATGGCGTATCCGCATCGATTCGGGCTCTGCCGGAAATTGTAGGCGCAGTAAACAATCAAGTGGAAGTGCTCATGGATGGAGGAATACGGCGCGGCGCGGACATTGTCAAAGCGCTTTGCCTTGGAGCGAAAGCCGTTTTACTGGGCCGGGCGTACGCCTACGGCTTAGCCGCCGCGGGCCAACCCGGAGTTGCGCGTGCCCTGGAAATCTTGCGAGCAGACGTAGAGCGTACACTTCGGCTGCTCGGCTGCCCGTCCGTTACAGACTTAGATTCTTCGTACGTCGATGTATCAGGAGATTGGAAGACACGGTAGTAGCGATGCCTCAAGGCTCAGTCGGGCTGTCTACTTTCTGCTTCGTGACATCCGTTTGAACGTACATTCCCTTCGAGGCCTCAAGTTCACTCGACTTCTGCCGAAGTCGCTGAAACTCAGCGAAAGCTTTTTGCCGGCCCGCCTCATTGCCAAGAGTACGTTCAACTTGGGCAAGGCGATACCAAGCAACCTGATCGTCCGGGTCCGACGTGATCGCTTTCTGAATCAACCGCCGAGCCATGTCTGTCTTCTCTTGCTTAACTAGCACGGCGGCCAACCCTAAGTTTGCTTGTTCGAAATCAGGATAGTATTTGAGGGCGAGACGAAAGTATTTTTCGGCTTCCTCCATCTCGCCGGAATTTCGGTATGTTTCCGCTAGTTCGTAGGCGGCATTGGCATTTGTAGGATCGAGTTCCAACTCGTTCGAAAACTCTTTCAGAGCGCCAGCAGTGTCTTCTTGAGAGTTGGTCGCCGCTCTTCGAGCGAGGAGCGCCCGGCCCAAACGATAGTGAATCCCCGGTCTGTGTGGGTCGACCGACAGGACCTGACGATACTCGCTGATCGCAAGATCATAGGAGCCCTGACTCTCCCATGCTTCTGCAGTTGCTTGGTGTCTCCAAATGGAAGCGGGCGCCACCTCCGCCAATCGTTTTACCGACAAGTAGGCAAAGTTTCCAAAGATCCTTCCTGAATGGTAGAGAATCTCCGGATCGTCCGGATACAAACGGTTTAACTCGAGAGCCACTCCGACCGCTTTCTCGTCGCGTTGCAAACCTGTGTAGGCACGTTCGAGCTGAAGACCACAGGTGCGTTTTACAACCGGATCGGCGGATCGACGGAACTCCTTTTCCAGAGTAGGAAGAGCTTCCCGGTACTCACCCAGTTCCGACAAAGACATGGCCAAAAGAGTTTCTGTCTTGGTGAGACTTGGCTTCAATTTTAAGGCCTGACGCAGAGCGGGAACCGCGGCCTCAAACTTCCTCTCGTTGAAATAAATCAGACCTAGATTGGCGTGGACTTCTGCGATACTTGGAGACAATTCCCGCAGCTTTTCGAAGATCTTCTCAGCTTCTTGAAATTGGCCTTGCGCTAGAGCTCTCTGGCCCTCCTCGTAGTATTTCTCCACAGGAGCAGGGCTGTTGGATTGGGCGAGTGCGGACTCTCGTTCAAGAGCCGACAAAACAAGCATCAGCGCAGCCAATTTGATCGCTAAGTTCCGCATCGGTGAAGGGTACGCCCACGAAGAAAGGCCCGCCAGAGCCTGGAATGAGGTCTGGCGGGCATAGAGACTGAATCGAACGTGGTCCGTTAGAAAATGAACTTAGCTCCCAATTGGAGGATTCGGCCAGGTCTTGCGGCAATTACTTTGCCATATTGAGGGTCGTTCGGATTGTTATCCACCGAACTCGCAATCCCCGTGCTTGTGAATGGGTCATAACCGTATTGAGTATGATTGAAGATTGAAGACGTTGAACGCCTCGGCTCGGAGCTGGAACGCGATCCTCTCCGTAAAATTGAACGTCTTCCCCAAACCAACGTCCCAGTTGTTGATGCCCGGCTGCCGCAAGATATTACGGCCGCTGCTCCCAAACTGGCCGGCGAGAGGCTGCGTGAAGGCCGCTGTGTTGAACCACTCGTTTATGCTCTTTTGGAATCCGCTCGGATACGCTTGCCCAACTTGGTTGGCTCTCTGGGTGAATGAGGTAAGCAGCCCAAGTCTGTCGGCCGCGAGCACTGAAAAGGGGAAGCCTTTTTGAAAGGTCGTAATGCCGGTCACCTCCCAGCCTCCGGCGATCAAATCGACGGCTTTATTCGTAGTGCTCAAGAAGCGTCGTCCCTGCCTACCAGCAATTGATAGACGAAGCTGGTCACAAATCGGTAAGGTACGTCGAAGTCGGACTGGCCGTAGTCTCTGCTGGGATGGTGCTCATCCATGTGACCAGCAAACGCGTTGGTCGCACCGACGCCGGCAGCAGCCGACTTGTCGTCCATGCTCTTTGCCCACGTGTAGACAGCCACTATGGCCATGGAGGATGTGCGCCGCTCAAGTTTGACGTTGGCGGAATTGTAGTTGGAATACCCGTTCCACTCGCTGTCCAGAAATCCGAGCGACGATGTGATATTGGCAAATGGCCTCCGCGCGGCCCATCGGACAATCCCCAGCGGTGGGGTTGCCACCCGTAGACGGATCGCAGAAGGTCGGATCGGCGGGCGGCAAGGGCTGTCCAATGTTGAAGCGGTTCAGGAGATGTGTCCCTTTATTCCCGACTTAGTTCACTTCGAGTGTGGTGTTCCTTGCGAGTTCCCGTTGGATGGACAACGACCACTGCTGAACGTACGGATTACGTGGCCGTTCGGAAATGATTACAGCAAAGAACTGACCGCCGTCGATTGCCGGCGTAACCTGGTGCAGCGGAACAGGAGGAAACAAAGTATTCGTCAGCTTTGGCAGGCTCGCATTTGTCGTAGCATTGTCCGCGGCACGGACGACGAAGGGATAGATATCGCCAGAGTCGTCGATCTCTCGAGTTTCCGCAGAATCAAAGAAGAGTCCGTACCCTCCGCGCACGACAGTTTTGTTGCCGAACGGCCTCCATGCGAAGCCGATCCGAGGAGCGAAGGGCTTTTTCGATCCGTCAGCCGGATTATTGCGCCCGCAGTAGCGATAAAAGCGTTGCCAGCGGGCGCGATCGGCCCGCCGAGCCCGGAAACGGAGGCGGTCCCCAGTTGCTTGTCGGCGAAACACAAACCGCCGGCAGGGTTGGCCAAATCAAACCAAAACATCTTATTCGTTTCTTCGTACGGAACGCTGCGAAAGTCCCAGCGAAGTCCGAGGTTTACAGTAAGCTTACTGGTCACTTTCCAATCGTCTTGAACAAAAGGCGCTAAATATTGGAAGTGGTATTTATTCATGTTTCCTGCCACACCCGTGGCGCTGAACGGCCCCGGCAGAAACGTACTTACGTCGTGATTACGCTTTTGCGCAACGACGTTTCTTCGTCGAATCACTGGTTGAAAATCAAGCTCGTCGGCACGCACTCCAATCGCAGCGGAATCGGAGCACGAGTAACCGTGAAGACTGGAGCGACGACGCAGACTCAGGAACTTCTAAGCCACGCGAGTTTTTTGTCTTGCAACGACTTTCGACTACATTTCGGCTTGGGTGTTGCCACGAAAGCAGAGGTACGTGTGCGGTGGCCGGATGGCGAGTGGCAAACTATCGGTTCGGTCCCGATCAATCAGCTGGTCACAATAAAAGAGGGCCAAGGCATTATCCCGAATCCCGGGTGGAGGTAGCCCTGGGCACGATTGCCGCATCGACAAATCGATTCTGACTGACAGCCACACTCGCGTTTTCCAATCAGGGCACCGCGGCTTCGAACTGGTAGCTTCCCGCAGGCAGCTCATATTCCACGCCGTCATCACCATTCGGCAAAGCGTGAGCACGTGTGCTCTGGGTCAGCGGCTGGCCGTCTAACCGGAAGGTTTGCGCCTGTTGTTGCGACAAACGGCCGGTCGCATTCGGAGGGATTGTCAGATTCCACTTCACGGAGTCTCCGGTAATAGTCCATGTCGAGTGAATCATTCCATACGACGACTCATACGAAAAATCCAAACTCCCTAGCCGCTTGTCGAAATTCGGATGCAGCCGAATAACGTGAAAGCCCGGCTCCGTCGGCACAGTATCGATGCCCGCCGCGTAGCGATAGATCCAGTCCGCGACCGCCCCGTAGGCGTAGTGATTGTAGGAATTCATGCTTGGATCGTCCCTCATCTGATCGCCATTCCAGCGTTCCCACATGGTGGTAGCGCCATGTTCGATCAAATAGCCCCAAGACGGGTAATCCGTACTGAGCAGCAGACGATACGCGACATCGGAATGTCCGGTATCGGAGAGAGCTCCCAGCAAATAAGGCGTTCCCAGAAATCCCGTGCCAAGCCGCCAGTGATTCGCTTCTAAACGATCTACCAACCGTTTCGCGGCGACACTGCGTAACGAATCAGGCAGTAGATTCATGTGCAGGGCAAGGACGTATCCAGTCTGAGTCTCCACAGGGGTGTCACTCAACTTAGTGTCGACTCCGGATGCAAACACCGGCGGCGGTGGAACTCCGCCGACAAACCCGTCAGCCCGAACGTAGGCTTGATTGAAGGCGCCTTTGATCTTTTCGAACAGCTCGCTGTATTTCTGTTCGTCAGCGGTTTTGCCCATAGTGTGCGCCATCTGTTTCATCAGCGTGGCATCATAAGCCCAATAAGCGGTGGCAATCAGGTCCACCGGTGTTACGCCCTCCGGGGCGAGCCAGTCGGCAAACGGTATGCCATAGTTTTTCTTCCACAAATAATTCGGATTCGCGGACTGAATCGCAGCAAGATATTTCTCCATTCCGGCCCAGTTTTCTTCGACCACGTGCTTGTCGCCGGTTTGAACCCACGAGGTCCACGGGATGACCACACCTGCGTCGCTCCATCCCGTGCCGTAACCAGGATTCGGGCTCGATGTGCCGGGCGCGAATATGCCGTACATATCGGTGCCCACTTGCGTTCCACGCAGGTCTGCTCCGTATTTCCTGGAGAACGTCGTCAAATCCATGTTGTAGGTGGCCGTGCGCCAGAAGACTTGCGCGTCGGCGCTCCATCCCAGGCGTTCATCGCGTTGTGGGCAGTCGGTGGGCACTCCTATGAAATTCGACCGTTGGCCCCACAGAATATTGCTCCACAATTGGTTGATCACGGCATTCCCGGTCTTAAGCGTCGCGGTGAACGGAGCGTCGGTGTGAAACACCACGGCCTTAACATCGCTAAGTTGTGGCTTCCCCTTCAAGCCGGAAACTTCCACATATCGGAAGCCATGGAAGGTAAACGTCGGCTGATATTCTTCGCTGCCCCTGCCGGCGAGAATGAAATGGTCGGTTGCCTTTGCGGTTCGCAGGTTCTCCACGTAAAGCGTGCCGTCTGGATTCAACACCTCCGCGAACCTTAGCTTGATGTCCGTGCCCGCTGGCCCCTCGGCGCGAACCCGTGCGACGCCGGAAAGATTTTGTCCGAAATCATAGATGTACACTCCAGTTGCGGGGCTCTTGATCTCCTTCGCATCCAAAGTCTTTTCCACGCGAATGGGCTGGAAATACTGCCAAACAATTTCCGGTTCATGCGGCTGAACGACCTCAGCGGCCTTCCAATGCCTATCATCAAACATCGCGCTGTCCCAATGCGCTTGCGTCCTCCGGGCGTCATAAGTTTCGCCGTCGTAGATTTCTGCACTGATAATTGGTGAAATGTCAGCTTTCCAATGTTCATTGGTCACGATCGAATCAACCGATCCATCCTTGTACTCGATTCTAAGTTGAGCCCGCAGCGCTGGTGGAGTTACCCCATAGTTGTAGCCCTGCCGGAACCACTCCAGCGGGGTTGAATACCAGCCCGGCGCAAGCAGCGCCGCGATGACGTTCTTCCCGGCCCCGACATCCGCGGTCACGTCGTAAGTCTGATAAACGACACGTTCTCGAAAATCGGTCCATCCGGGCGCGAGAATTTCATTGCCAACGCTTCGCCCGTTAATCGACAGCTTGTATGCACCAAGCGCGGTCGCATAGATTCGGGCGGATGCCACCTGCTTCCTAACGTCAAACGCACGACGCAGAGATTTTACAGGCTCCGTCGGCCAGGGATTTCCCATTTTCGGATTTTCGAATCCCGACGAGGGCGGCACAAAACGAATCGCTTCTCTCCACGATGCGTCGTCGAATCCAGGAGCTTGCCAATCCCCGCTTGCGTTCAACGTGGCGCGCCAACGACCTGGCTCACTCTTGAACACCTCTACCGATCCGTCCTCTGACTCGGCGCAAATCACTGCGCTCATGGGCGTTTGACTGCTATTTGTACCGCGACGGTCGGCATAGCGAACGACCTCAACCGCCAGCACGTTCGCACCAATCCTCACATCTTTCGAAACGTCGCGAATTCTGTACGTCTTCCAGGGCATTTGTTTCCACGGAGGGAGTGGGTCCGCGGCGAGAACCTGCCGACTGTTGATCCATGCGCCCGCTGAATCTTGCCCCGTCACGTACAACGACGCCCGCCGAACCGGCTTCGTCACATCGAAATGAAACCGGAAGTCATGCGCTGCCTTATCTGCCGTTTTCGGCGCCTCGGTGTCGGCATTTGTTATCCACTGAGCGCCTGATTCGCGGAGGCGCCGGTGTTCGGGTTCTTCGTAGCCGATCCACTTTGCCTCCCAGTCTTCTTGCCGAAGCAATCCCGTTTCCCACCAGCTGACATCACTCGCTGGGTACGGCTTACCGCCGCGCCCCCACACTATGATCCGCCAGAAATATCGCTTGCTGGGCGCTAAAGCAGGCCCTCCATAGTTCGCGCCGATTGAATCATCTGATTCCACGCGACCGCTGTCCCACACGTCGGGCCTACCTGCTGCCAACGGGGTGCCACTGGAAGCCACTTGAATTTCGTAAGCTGTTTGCCGCGCGCCCGCGCTGGCATCTTGCAATTTCCAGGAAAGCGCCGGATTCTTGGCGTCCATTCCGAGAGGGGTAGTCAGCGATTCGCACTTCAACTCTACGGGCTTGGTCGACTGCGCTGAGGCATCGCCGGCGAAAACCCACAAGCAAGCGATCAGGATTTCCGTACCTCGCAGTATGCCTTTGGTTTTGCGGACCGTCATTTAGGGTCTCCGTGTGAAGCCACTTAGAAATCTGCCTTGAATCTCCGGGCAGCGCTCACTAGCGCCGCGGACTGTAACGGTCAAGAGGTGCCCCTGTCTAATCAATTCTGAAATCAGGTTCTCTATTGAAATCGCGGTCAGCAAATCTGGATACAGTCCATCTTGAGCAGCAATGCGAGTTTCTTCAATTTTGTCGCGATGTGGCCGATGCCCACGGCGCAATGATGGGCCGGCCCTTCCGCATTCCACTCCTCCATGAAGCGTCGCGCACCAATCGGAAAACGATAGCGACTATTGGTGTTTCCGATCTCAAGAATTGGACCTGGCACCGATTCCGCTTCCGCGGTCAAAAGCATCAGTTTGTCAACCGTTTGTACCACTGATAGGAGCGTGACCGGGCCGTTCCTTACCGACATCTCCACCGACAAGCCATGTCCCACTTTGCCGTGGTACACCTGAAGCGGTCGCACCTTGATGCGCCCCTCCGCAATCGCAACATGGCCCGGTCCATCGTGTCCCATCAGGACTACGTCGTCCTTAAAATCTGTGGCGTAGTACTCAGTGAAAGATCCCCCGGCGCCGAACAAATCCAGGATCTTCATGGCTTGCGCGTTCTTGACTTCATATTCACCGGCAACTGGTATTCCCCGTCCAGTAAGCAGACTTGTTCCCAAAATAATCGAACTGATGGTGTCCTGGTTGTCCGGGCAACCGGTTCCCTTATAGTAGTAGGCCAGCGACCCCAGCTTGTGCTGCTCCACCAGCCGATCCAGAAAACCAAGCCATCAACGAACACTATATTGTCTACGACAACGTCTCAAAAATATCACCGAAAGTAGCTGACCGCATTTGCCAGAGCGTTACGGGATTTGAGGTCGTGCGCCGCGAATTGTTTACCACCGCTGGTGAGTTTCGCGCTAAGGCGCGTGCGACCAATGCAATCGCCGCCATAAACTCTCCGCTCACAGAGCTTGAGCATAAGAACCGCGCACTCACCACACATTTCAACAAACGCACCAAAGGAAATATTGTTGACGTCGAGTTGCGTGGAGCCATCGCCAGAAATCGAGACGACATCATTCTCAATTTTCTACGCCGTGCCGTTTGGATCGTGGAGGCACTCGAGGCCCAGAAAGATTACGTTCCGTACGTGAACGTTCGTCTTGCGGGCGTCGGAACTTTTCTCCTTCGTGTGGCGCGTCACGAGGGGTGGGAGGAGGAAGCAAAGAAGCTACTCGAAGCTTGGGAGTCGGAACAAATAAGCGGTGCGCTTAGCGGCGGCGACGACGACATTTCCAGCGCGATGTCGCGTTTTCTCGCAAACGACGACTCGTGGAGAGGAAAATACCTGAGTCCGGGGACGCTCAACGATGAATTGCAGTTTGCTGTGATCGGGCGGCCGGATGATGACGATGGGCCGGCGGTGCGTGAGATGCGCCAAATGCGACTGAAGCAACTGTCTTGGCACGGCAACACCGCGACGTTGGGAAAACGCATTGGAGCGAATCTCCGGGTCTATGCCGAGCGCTTCGGGCTTCATCGTGTCCCGTCCCATTTCCGTAATACCCGTGGCGGTTGGATGTACAAGTTTGATCCGACACCGGAGCAACTGGATGGATGCCGCGAACTTGCTGCTGGAGTTTTGGAGGCCCAAATTTCAATGCCAGACGCTGGAGGTACGCGAGTGCCGCCGGAGAAGGAGAAGGAGAAGTAATGAACGCTGAAAGCCTTAGTTGGAAGGGTGATCCGCAGTTGCTGGAGAAACGCTTGGAGGAGAACTTCGAGATTTACCGCTCGAGATTTGGGCTTCGGCGCAAACCGAATGATTCCGGAGACGGTTGGGTCTATGGTTTTGAGCCTACCGAAGCACAGTTGGAATATTGTCGGCGGCTCGTTGATTCCGATCGCGGAGAGCCGTTTGAGAGGGTGGATAGGGTTGGATAGGTAGGCATTTTCATTAAGTCTTTAGTTTTCATGCTTTTGGATATGTGGATACGTTGGATATGTTCTTTACTGCCTCTAGTTTCCTGGCGGGAGTTGTGAAGGGAGACAAGAACACAACTCCCGCCAGGAACGGAGAAGAGCAAAATCGCGTTTTTACCTATCCACCCTATCCAAAAGGCACGTAAAGTTAACAAACCAAACCGCTTAAGCCGCTACAGCTTACCTATCCACCTACCTATCCAACCCTATCCACATATCCAAACGGCACAAATTAAAGCAGTTACGGGAAACGAATCCCCAAAAGTGGATAGGTACGTTTTGATCCGGAGCCTTCCCCCCGCGCCTCAGAAAGTTTTTCGCCAAAATTTTCGAGATTTTTTTCCGGTGACGAGTACTAGAACTTAAACACACGTATCCCATCGTGATCACGGCGCCACAAAAAAAAGCGGATTTGACGTTCGGAGTTGGAGAAGATTAACCCCAAAAGTACTGTTGCATATTCCAGCCCGAAAATAACTCTGGCGCTCTCAACACCTTGGAGGTATCAAAAGCGCCAGAATGCGACAATACCCGTACTTTGTAGCCAGTTAGAATACCTGGGAGAACGCTTTGGCAGCCGCAGCCGATGCGTCCGCGTCCGAAGGGTTTACGTATGCCAGAGTCGAATCAAAGGAGCGGTGCCCGAGGTGCTGGCGGATCAAGAAGGCATTGGCCCCTTGCTGGACCATCAGCATCGCCGCCGTGTGCTTCAGAACGTGAGGGTGTTGCAAGGTCTCACCGAGTCCCGCCTTCTTAGCAATGGCCTTAAAGAGCTTGTAGACCGTAACACGGTTCATTTGGGTCGATTTCTGCGAGTTGAACACGAAGTTGTCAGCGTCGGGCTCACGAACGGCCAGCCAAGCCTTCAGAGCGGCCTTCTCGTCAAACAGAGCGTTGCCCTTAACCTTCAACAAGGTCTGGGTAGAGGCGAGCGAACCCTTCAAGCGCGCAATGTGAATCTGCTCGTTCCCGAAGTTGATGTCGCTAACACGCAGATTCGCAATCTCTTGCGCACGCGCGCCGTGTGCCACGGCAAACAGGAACATCGCATGTTCACGCGGCCCGTATTCCTTCGCCGCCGTCAGAAAACGTTCAAGTTGTTCGCTGGTCATGTAAGAGATTCGAGCGCGGACTTGCTTCGCTCGCTGCTTTGGCATTCGAACCACGTTCTTGACGATCGATGGGGTCATGGCTTGATTCCTCACAGCAACTTTAGGAAAGTATTGTTGCATTGTCAAGGATAAAGATACAAAGGCTTTCGGGGACCCTTTTCGACCCTGCCGTCAGGACCCCGGGACTGCTCTGCTCCGTCCGGACTCGATTCGCCGAGAACGTTCTTTAAAAAATCGCACAGGGGGACCCAGAGTTATCCGCGCGAAGAACCTCCCGCCACTTGGTTCCATCCCGCCACTTGGTTCCATCTAAGGGGTGACCCAAGCACGCGACGCCGGCTGCCGAGACCCCAGGCTCTGCCCAATAAGTCCCCGCGTTCGATCGCGACAAAACTTCAATCTAGAGCATCGACGTCCCCAAGGCTCTCAAAATAAGAGTACGTTTATGGGAGAGTGAGAGGACCAAGAATCCGGAATTCAGGCCCCTCAGCCTCGTTACGCTTGCCTTGAGCCTCCGCTGAAAAATAGCTAAGTCTTTTGGTTTCAAGTAATTAGTAAAACAAATCTAGGTCCAGAAACATTAGTAGGAAGAGAAAAAGGTCGGATTTGATGGTTTTTGTAATCGTAACATGCCGTAAATCTTCTATGTGTAAGTAACCGCACGGTTTATTGAATTTAGAGTACTCTCAATTTGAGAGATTTTTTAACTATATATGAGGGGGTAAATAAGCCGCCTCCCCTGCCGGGAATGCCGTTAGGGATCGAGCTTCCGCCGCCAATGGGCAGGCCACGCCCTAAAGAAAAATCGTACACACACACACAAGCCTCTAGACACAAGTAAACGCACGGCTTACCCTATTCGGCGTACTGTCAAATTGCGAGTCGATTTTCCCGAGGGCGAGAGGGTGTAAAATAGCCTCTCCCTATCGGACCACTCCCTCCCTGGCCTTTTCGCAAGAGGCTTCGAAACCAAAGTCTCGGACGCCATAGACACAAATTAAAAGTCTCCTCGCAGATCGCGCCAGTCAGCCCGCCTCGTAATTTTTTGAATCTTGCCTTTTGAATCTTGCCTTTTGAATCTTGCTTCCTCGCCCGCTAGTCGCGGGCGTTTTTAAGCCTTACTTCAGCAACAACAAGTTATCGGAGGATTAATTACTATGCTGGTCAATCTCTCGTGGAAGATTCGCGCACTCGGAATGAAGAATTATGAAGTCGCCAACCGCGCCTCGATGTCTGAATCGAAGTTCTCCCGTGCTCTTTCCGGTCGCACCTACCTAAGCCCCGTCGAGCAAGCGCGAATCGCCGCTGCACTTGGCGTGGAGGACAGCACATGGCTGTTCAAGCAATTCGCCAGCGTCCCCCGTTCCTACACCTGCGACGAGCCAGTCGCGGCACGGAGCGCAGCGCGGTAAGGTCCAGAATGAACACCGCAACGCGCATCCAAGGACTCGTTAAGATTTGGAAAAATAATGGCTTCGGTTTCATCTATGGCCAGGATGACGTGGATTACTTCGTGCATTACAGGTCCTTGTGCGACCGAAGAAGCTTAATACCAAATCAAGTTGTCGAATTCACGGCTACCCGGGGCAGCAGGTCCCCCGAAGCCAAAGATGTCTATATTGTTGAAGAGTAAACAAAAGGAGAACGAAAAGTGAGCGACCAAGCAGCTAAAGAACAGGTTGTAGTAGAGACGGGCCGAGTTAAATGGTTCAATCCCGCGAAAGGATTCGGGGTTCATTTGTTTCCCAGGCAATAGTGAGGGCATTTTTTGCCACTTCAGCCAAATCCAAATCGAGGGCTACAAGTCGCTCGAGCAAGATGCCGAAGTGGAGTTCGAAATTACAGAAAGTCCCAAGGGCCTGCAAGCCATAAACGTGAGTCCGAAACGAAAGTAGCAACAAAGTAAAAGCCAAGCAGTGAAGCCGGTGCCGCACTGCGCGGGCTGGTAGAGAGAACCAAGGAGTTAAATGATGTTTGCAAAAAGAACCACTAAAAATGCCAGAAATTTTTCTTGCGAAGCACCCTCCCATTCACAGTAAGGCCGCTTTGCGCGGCGCGGTCTTCGCTTTTATTGCTTCTCGAAAAGAAGTAACGCACCTCGAACTTGTTGCTCAATTCGGTGAAGCGAACACGGATGAAACTCTGGAAGGCTTGTATGACCGTTGCCATGTCGACTTTGCCGCTGGCAAATATGTTCTTAGCTCTCATGGAAGGGCGCTCGCGGTGAAGTCCACAAAACGCCGCAAGGCGGAGCTAAGAAATCCCCGATGAACCCCGAAATTGTTCAGTTGATCCCCGCTGCGGGCTGGCGTGCCTGCATCACCTCACCCTCCGTCAGTTTCAAAGACATTGTCTGCTTCGCCCTAATGTCCGACAACCGCGTTGTGCCCTTGGTCGTAGACGAAGACGACAAAATCGTCGAATTGAAATCCAGGGAGGATGGTTTTTCCATAATCAGCCCCGCCGAATGGGAGCAACTCGATCGTGTATCCGCCCTGAAAAACAGGGAGTACGGGCGCTTCGGGAATTTCGGGCGTTTCCGATGAAGTCCACAAAGCGCCGCAAGCCAGAACAACTAAGAAACGATCCCGATAACCCAACCAGGCTCTTCAATCACTTCCGTAAACAATCCATCGATCCATCCAAATCTGAAATTGAACGAGCGGTCGCGCGGAACGCGATGATGGATTGCTTGAGCTACATACCCTGGGGTCCTGGACTCTCCAACATTTTAGACTGGAAGGATTAACGCATTGAGTAATTCACTCACAACAAATCCCGTTTACATCGATACCCCGTTCACGAGTTTTAAGGCATCGGTGGCCTCCACCCTAGGGGCGCTTTTTACTCTGGTGATTGTAAAAATCCGGTGGGTGGCTCCAAGCGCCGCTGGCCAGACGCTAGAAATCGTAGATCCCCAAGGCGGCGCTCAGCTCGCGATGCTGACCTCTTCTGCGGTTGGCGTTGACGTTGAAGAAGACTTCAGCGCTAGTCCCCGCCTTTTTAGAGATTTTGGTATACCCGCCGTGCCCTCAGGCAAAGTCTTCCTGTTTACAAAATAAATGTTTACAGCCGATGACCTGAAGCAGTTCGCACAGACCACGCTGAAAGATGCGGCCTCGCCTGTGGACAGAGCCGCCGCAAAAAAAGCAATCCGCCGGTTGGCTGCTTTGAAAGAGAACCAGAAGGAACTGGAGTCGTGTGGCAAAAAACCGACTCGAAAGCACTTCGCAAACGACGCGGATTATCGTGCGGCATTGAACGCCCACTGGGACCTGTTAGATGCGCGAGCCGTCCGCAAACAGGCGGAAAAAATACTGAATGATACGGATTCAACTCCGCTCGCCCGACACAACGCCCGGAAAAGGTTAGAACTACTCGACGGTCCACCACCACCGGACGATGAACCCACCACGAAGAAAGATTCCAAATGCTTCCCCACTCGGGAGGATTTTGGCTTTCTGAACGGTCTCGACTGGCCTGAGTTTGTCGCGTCAGGTAAAGAGGCAAAATTCCAAGTCGCTCTCGAAACATGGAGAAAAAACGCACCACCGCTGGATCCAAAAATCGCCGCGTTTTTGAACGCACTCGATGATGAGTCTTTTGAAGTGCCTGCAAGAGCTCCGCAAAACGCAACACCAAAACCACCAATCGCACCTCCGATAGACACGAGTTTGTTCTGTGACCAATGTCGCGTTCCATTCACAGTGTGCGGTTGTGACAAGGTAATGTGCAGTCTCTGCCTCCGCCCACAGAGCAATTGTTATCCGCCGTGCCAGAACTCACGCCGTTGATCATAAATTCAAAAGAGAGAAAAAATGTCCGAAACACCTGAGTCGCCGTTTCTAAAATTCGTACGTTCAACCCCCGATTATCCGAACTGTAGCGAAAGCAATATTTTGCTTTTTGAGTTTATTCGCACACACGGCAATGATTTCACGAGCCTCGATTCCTTTGCGAAGGCATGGGCCGCGAATCGTGAGGAAATCATCCAAGCGGTAAGCTGCGCCAATGCGAAGCGGTTCTTGGTGGAATGTCCCGCCTTCATCGCCAACGAGTTCAACGCAGGGTTACTGGATTCCTTTGTTGCCGATCAGGTAGGCCGTGAAAGGCCGTGGTCGGTCGAGAATTACTGGCAAGCGTATGAGTTTCTCCAATCCACTGGGCAGTTCGCGGTCGAGATTGAATACACCGAGCCCGCGAAGAAGCCCGCGCCGATCCACCCCGCGCAATCGCTGGCTGACGCGATGGCCGCCCGTGAAGCCGAGGAAGCTAAAATCAGGAAACTCTCGCCAATAGGCAAACCCGTCAGCGAGAAACTTCGCGCACTTGCGACGAAGGAGAGACGCGACGGTATCGAACGCTTGAGTCACCAAGATAAATTCCCGGAAGCAGTTCACATCTAAGGAGAAATGAATGAGCACCACGTTCACTGTTCCAAAATACGCCGCCGAAGCGAAAAGATTTAGCGGTGAGATAACAGGGGGGAGCTATGTTTGGAAGGCTTGCCTTGACTGGAAACCAGCGCCTGCAAAGGACGCCGGCCTAAACCCATCCAAGACCGTTGGCCGCGAGACTGGCCCGCGCGTCATCACAGCAGGAAGCGAAGCGTTTTTACACGCTGAATTGAGGCGTCTCGATCCTTCCGTCAAGTTTGTTAAGGCGAGTACATCGAAAACAAAACTGGGAACCACCATCGCGACGACAGATTCAGACGCAAATCTTCTGGAACAAATGCGCGTTGACCCCGCAGTGTCCAACACTTCGTATTGCAATGCCTGCCGTCAATTCGGTCAGCAGGCGCGACCAAGGCCCGACTTTACCGCTGCACCTGTCACCGTCGACAAGAGCCCCTATAGCGAAAAAGAGACGGGCGAGATCAACTATGCCTTCCTTCAATATTTTCTCCGGACGCACCCTGAGCTAACTGCGGCAGGTCACGGGCCACATAACACTTCTGTCCTCATGTCTTGGCATCAAGATAGTGGGTTCAAGGTGTTGAATGCCTCATCTCTCGCGCAGGCCCACGCTGAGTGTTCCGAGTTGGGCTTTTTCCGTACGCAGCTATCGGGGGTTCGTAGTCGCGGCGTCTCGCCTAACATTGTGCATTCGTATTCGTTTCAAAAGATTCAGGACTATCGCCGCGAAAAGGATGAAATCGCAAATCCGCAGCCTGCCTCCCGCCCCGCCCAGGGTTCACCGGAAGACTTCGCTGATCGAGCCCGTATCTTGCGCCTCGCAACCAATCACGTTAAACAGACGACTTCCCTAAATCCTGCGTCAGGTGAATTTGCTCGAAAAAGAGACGCGTTGATCCGGGAATGGGCAATCGAGTCGAGTCCGAACTTGGCGCGTAAAGCCGGTCACTTTTAGTTCTACGACTTTGGCGGCAAATTACCGCTGGGCGGCTGGCCGCCAACGCGCCCTCATTCGCGTCTCCTTCAGCGCCCAGTAACTCTTTTCAATAATCGCGCCGCAATGCGGGCGGTTAAGTTCTGAAGTCTCAAATAAGTTTCAAAGGAATTAATAAATGGCAACAACTAGAAACAACATTCAGGATTTCCTCGCCGCAATAAGAGCGCAAGGAAAGCTCGCCAATTCAACCAGCCCGAATTTATACGGCGCATCTCTAAATGCTGATGGAACCGTCGCAGTGACTCGTAACGGCGTCTTGATCTGGCCCCGGATACTCTACAATCAAGGCCAGCAAAGCACCGGACCTCAAGGCGACGCCAATCAGGATAGTTTAACTATATTTTCGAATGATGGCGCTTTCGCCGTCGGCAGCGTGACCACTTTCCTTTCAACTTTGATTTAAAGGCCGACGGAGTAACGATTCGATTTTTGAAGCCGACGCTGTTCCTAGTTGGCCTATACCAAACGCATTTCATAGCAATGGAGAAAAATAATGGCAGTAGATATTCAACCGAGTAATGCACCCGCACCCGATCCAGCAGCAACGCCTGATGTCAGTGGGAACCCCGCAGGCATGCCGACAGACGCTAGCTCGACGATAGGTGCTACATCTCAACCGCAACCCGCCGCCCCTCCAAAAGAGAGTTTGATGCAAGGAATTCGGCGCGGTGCTTCCGGCGAAAAATATGTTGTGGACGCTGCCGGGAACGTTCAATCGGCTCGTACGACAGCACCTTCAGCCAAAGGAGAATTCGGATCCATCCTTGGGGGCATTGTTTTCGGCGCGCTTCAAGGCGCGACTCGCGCACGCCCTGGCGGGATTCCGAGTCATGAAATCGGAGGAGGTTTTGGTGCGGGTGTAGGCGCAGCAGAAGAAGCCGCCAATCAGCGCGATCTACGTAATCGTGGACAGGCGCAGCAACAGTTCCAGAACCAACAAGAAGTGCAAAAGCAAAGCCGCGAGCAACTAGAATCCAAAGCTCAAATCGCTCACCTAAACTTGGATTCGGAACGAATCCGGCAGGCTACACAGTACGCTGACGAAGAACATCCCCTAATTATGAAGGCGAAGGAACTGGGTCTTACGGAGCAGGCCCAGGGCATTCAGAAGATGTCATCAGATATCCAAAAATCTGCTTTCGAGATGATGGAAACCGCCGCGAAATACGGCATCGATCCAAGCGTCATGCTAACAAGTTTCGCCGATGCCCACCAACATGCGGGGGATATTGGCTCGGGAAGATCCGCCGCACTCTATAACGGTGTTCCTTCCGGAGAAGAGGGTCACGGAAGTGGTATCTTCGACCCCCGTCAACTTAGGAATACCCCTCTACTGAAGCCAGAAACTTTTTCCACTTGGACAGCGGATAAGGATGGTAAGGCCGTAGAGCATGTAAACACCATGCATGCCGGTACTTCTGCGCTCGAATACATGAGCAATAAAATTATGAGGACGCTGCAGCTAGAAAAGATTCAATCACAGCAAAAAATAAAACTAGCAGCGGACCTAACCAAAGCGGACATCAGAGAAAAGAATGCCTCTGCGAATCAGAAAAATGCTGAGGCGAAAAAGGCACAAACCGAAACGACTCAAATCGCCAACCTGAATCCGAAAGGGTCAGAAGGGTTGAGCGGCGATGCCTATTTGAAGACTCTGCCGCAACCAACGCAGCAATTGTTCCAGTCCGTAGCCGAGGGGCGCAACACGGCATTTACACTCCAGAACCGTAAAGGGGAACTGACTCCAGCGGGAGAGGCATTCATTCGGGCCTATCCCGATTTCGACGTTGCGAAGTCCAAGGAATATCCGAAGCTAGTCGCAGAATTTACGACGGGTCAAACTGGAAAGTCCCTCGTTTCTCAAGGTACTGCCATCAATCATGCACGCGCTGCATACGACAATACCGGAGCGTCATCGTTCATCCCCGGCACGGCAGAAAACAAACGCTACAACGCGGACGTGACCTATGTCTCTGAAGAACTCGGCAAATATCTGAAAGCTGGCGTGGCAACGAAAGAAGAAGTCCACGCAATTCAGGACAGTCTTCAGAGTCATATACCGTGGATTCGCAAACCTGCTTTGGAAAACGCGGCAAAGATCATTGAGGGCCGTCGTTCCGAACTCCAGCAGCAATGGAAAAATGGACAAGTGCGCCCTAGCTACCAGCCACCGATGCCTAATATCAGTCCCGAAGCGGAAGCGAATCTTGCCTACCTGCGAAGTGGTGGTCGTGCGCAGCAACCAGCGCAGCAGGCTCAACCTCAGGGGCAGCAAACTCAGCAAAAACCAACCCAACAAGTCTTTAATCCCGTGGCTTGGCAGGCCGCGCATCCGGGTCAAGATGTGAATGCTGCGATTGCCTACGCCAAGTCTCAGGGGATTCAGGTGAAGCAATAATGGCGGCTCAAGCTCTGCAATCCATCGATCTGTCCGGTGGTCTCGAACCGATGGCCCCGACTACTACGGGGCCGTCGGTCCAAGCCGTAGATTTATCGGGTGGCCTAGAAGCGGCGCAACCGATCACAGGTGGCGACGCAGCAGCAACTTCCGACCAAAAACCAGGAGCGGCGAGCCGCTTTCTCAGTGGCGCGTTGGACGAAGCTGGAAATGCAGTTGCCGCCACTGGAAATGCAATCAGGCAGACCATCGGAGGAGCAATCGCGCCCCCGCAAGACGCCCACGAAACCGCAATCTATGCCACGGGAGGACAAGTCGGTCTCGCTGCTTATCGCGCGGCAAATAAAGTCGTTGAAAGCGCACAGAACTTAGTCGAATCAAAGAAGGAGAACTTTCACCAAGCGGCTACTGACTTTGTTCGAACCGCTCAGGACTTGCACAGAGGGCAGTGGCGTCAGGGATTGTCGGATGCCGCATCCACTGTGGGCGACATCGCAGCTCTGAACCCTACCAACGCTCCAGGGACAGGTGAACGCATTCGTGAAGTCTCCGAGGGGGCTCGTCCTGGTGGTGACCTCGCGACTCCTCTAGGTAAGACCGCCGCAGATTTGGGAATGGCCTATGTTGGCGAGAAATCTCCTGAAATCGTTAAGGGAGTCGCGAAAGCACCAGGCAAAGTAATTGAAGCAGCCGGCAAAGCGACAGACAAAATTCAGGATCTAAAACCAGAATGGTTGACGAAACGCGACCCGACTCCTGAGCCGCAACACGGGGCGCCTGTTAAGGTCGAAACACCACTAGACAGTGCCTCCATATCAAAGTCGCTCGGCGGAAAAGATCTCTCCACTGATGCGGTGAAAACGCTGCAAAGCCACGTAGGGGAAAAGATACCCGTTGGCAGTACACCCAAGACACAAGCTCTGGCTGTGTCTGAACCGGTTCAGAACTTAATTTCCGAAACCTCGTCGAAAATGAACCGAATCGTTAGAGATGCTCCACAATTCACGACAAATATCGAAACCGATGCGGGATTCGGAAATAACAACCTCACTTCTGAAATTGAAGCGATCAAGAAAAACTTGCCTGCGTCCGAAAAACTCAAACTGTCCCAAGACGCCGACGCTGTCCTAGAGGATGCGAGTGAAATTCTAAAATCGACTGATCCCGCGAAGGTGGTTGAATTCAGGCGTCAGCTAGGTAATTCCATAGACTGGGAAAATATTTCCAAGAATCCAGAGACGCCAAAGGAAGTCCAAAACGCCACTCGCGCGAAGGTCTACCGAGCGATTACAGATAAAATTCATTCGGAAGTTCCGGAAACCGTAGCGTTGGACAAAATCATGCAACCAAATCTCGAGCTCCGTTCGCACCTTCGCAATCGTCTCGGGGATAGGGCTTTTGAGGATGTCCATGCGGCGACAGCAGAGGCTCAAGAGCAAGCGAAGCTTGGGAAACAGAAAATTGAAAATGACCTCCACAATGCGCAAGTCGCGAAGAACTGGCAAAAGGTGAAATACGCCTTGATAACAGCCGGCGTCGGTGAGGGACTCCTTGCGCAATTCAAGCACTTTTTAGGCGAATAACTTCTAGAAGGAATGAAAAAACACCATGCTCGTTTCTGAAGCAGTTGCCAACGCGAAGGCAGACGTCGGTCGCCTGAGCGTCGAGATTGACGACTGGGCAGAGGACTTCGTCGAACTCCTCGGCGCTGTCACCCACCTGGACCTTGTCTTCACGGAAACAGCGGGGATGCAGCCCGCCTATATCGCCTTGTGCGATTGGGACGACCCCTCGCAGCTATTGATCGTGCAGACGATCCCGCTTGCCGCCAGTGAACACCAATTGAAGATGGCCCGCGCTCTTGTTAGCGTCATCACCTCTGTGCTTTTCCGGCTTGGTCATTCTGACGTTGCCGTGGCTTTAATTGATGAGACCAGCGGAAGGTTGTTCCACCACGAGGCAATTGGAGCGTATTGCAAATTAATCGCCGGTTGTCCGCGAATTCCTGAGGGAAAATCTCAGTTCAATTTTTCCGTAATTCCCGGCCATATTTGCCGGAGTGCGTTGCCGGTGGTTCTAAATTAATTTGCAAGTCGAGGAGTGAAATCCTTCTTGCGGCTCTCGATGCCCGCCCGCCCAACTTGGTGTCCCGTTAGATGCCTCTGTCGGACATCAGTTTTGCATATCGCTCGTCGAACAGTTCTTTGATGTCCGGCATGGCTAAGAGCGCATCCCATACTTGATGTATTCTCTGATTGATGTTGGCCCCGTCGAAACGAAAATAGCCTTGAATCTCGGTGACAATACAAACCAAGAGACCTGATGCGCGCGCCAGATGAATTGCGATTAAATCCTCTACAGCAACGCGATCAAAATGTTCTCGTTGTTCGTGCGGTACTGCATGAGCCATATGGAATATCGCGGTCGGAATTAGACCTTGAAAAGTTGCGTGCGCGATGGCTGAGTACTCTTTCCAGAATCCGAAAGTGAGTCTTTTTAGAAACTCCTGATGTGGTGTCAGGGGTTGGCTCGATCTCAAGTACTCTCCGAGAGTCGGCCAGCGCTCGGCCGACTCAACCTCATCAATTGTGACTGCGTCCCTGCGCATGCCGTCAAGGATGCCCTTTCGGTTTCTCGCGATATATTCGTCCCAATCAGGCTTCCCGGCATAGCGCTCTTGAAGATCTTGCCATGCATCCAATGTCCGTTTGTAGCCAGCCTCACGATACCTATAGGCGTTGGGTCCGGGGTCAATCAGAATCACAGTAATATTGTAGAGAATGTCTATAAGGCAACGGATGAGCGGCAAAAGGGCAGCAGGATAACCTACCCTCCAAACACCTCCCCGACGATACTCATCAGCGTTAACGAAAAATAGGACGTTGTATATGCTCAAAGCCTGACGCACCATCGCATTGATATCTGCTGCGGCGAAGACAGGTTTTATCAGGGCCGGCCCTTCACGTTCCACTTTGTAGGCAACTGTCTCCGCCAAGCTCGCCAGGGGCCGTTGAAATGTTTTGGCGTCTAGGGCAATTACCGGAGAATTGTTCAAGCGTGATTCCTGAGAGCACATCACTTGCCTCCCCGTTTGAGTCTTCACCATCTTATTTCCCCTGTCGCTGGAAGTGCCACCAACTTATTCGAACGGCTTAGCGCACTCAGAAAACTCAGCAGCCAGCAAAAGTACCTGCTTTTAACGCTTGACAGATTATAACAAGTATGTTATAAAACAAGACATGAAATCTCAAGAACTCAAGTCTGCGCGCCTCCATAAGGGTTGGACTCAAACCCATGCAGCCACACGGCTTGGAATAACGCAGGCATATTTGAATTTTTTAGAAAATGGCAAAAGGCGTCTGACGCCGGAACTCGTAAGTCGCGCAGCATCGGTTTATGGCCTGCCACCCGACGCTCTTCCTTTTCCATCTGATTTTGTACCTAAACATACGGGTGATCAGCGATTCGCTGAGTTGTTGGCCAAACTCGGGTATCCTGGATTTTCATATCTCCATACGCGGGTGCCAAAGGAAAACCCTGCCGAAGTTCTTCTAACCGCTCTTGGACAAGACAGCTTAGACGGTCGAGTTGCTGAAGCATTGCCTTGGGTCGCCTTGCACTACGCCAAGGCCGATCCGTGGCTTGTCGAGAACGCACGCAAGTTTAATTTGCAAAATCGGTTGGGTTTTGTTGTTAGCCTTGCACAGCGATTAGCAGAAAAGCAGAACAATTCACGATTAACTGTTTTGAATGAACTTGAAAATGCGCTCGATGATAGCAGGCTCGCAAAGGAGGATGCTTTTTACCGTCCACCACGCACTGAAAGCGAGAAAACCTGGCTGAAACAGAACCGTACAAGTGATGCAGCGCACTGGAATCTGTTAACGGATATGAAGCCAGAGCAATTGCAATATGCCACCTAAAAATGTCAGCAATGTGCTTCCTTCACCTTGGAACGAGTTTCTATCCGAACTTGCCGGTGTCCTGACAGAACCGCTTGAACTTCACTGTGTTGGCGGATTTATTCTCGTTCATTTTTACGGACTGCCGCGAACCACCGCCGATATCGATTACTACACCGTTATACCACAAACCGATCTCGACGCAATTGCGGGCGAAAACTCAGCCTTACACAAGAAACACAAGGTTTATCTTCATCGCGCCGCAGTAATGAGCCTACCGGACGGATATGAGAGTCGCCTAAAGGAGTTGGTTTCCGGCTCATTTGAGACTCTTACATTGCGGGTGCTCGACCCATACGATTGTATTTTGTCGAAAATAGAGAGGAATTTAAGCAAAGATCGGGACGATGCAGACTACCTGTTCCGCTCACAGAGACTTGACTCTGCGACACTACGCGACCGCTACGAAAAAGAACTACGACCTTATCTAGCGAAGGACAGGGAGTGCGACCTAACGCTAAGGTTATGGCTTGAAATATTTGAAGGCCCGCCGTTGGCGACGGAGATTGCAGATCCATGAACCCGAAAACGCAGGCGGTTGCTACAGCCGAATCACATCGGGAGCAATCTATAGCGTTGGTCGAGTAAGCAACCAAACAACCTGAAAATGGAAATGGGCCGCCATACGCCGTGGGCGGCCCATTTTTGTTATCCATGCTCACTTCCCGGAAAAGCTTGAGGACCTTGAAGGTGTTTGATCCGATTCGCCTGGAATTTAGCCGTGACGCAAGGTACGACATCGGGGGATAATCCAAATCATGCCTCGCCCTCGCCTACTTGCGGAAGCGAACCGGATTAGGGCATGGGCGGTTAGTCATCCGAAGAGTATCGCCGTGCCGGACACCCCCCCGTTATCACGTTGGGCAAAAATCACGCGAACGGCGCTCGCTAGCGGTCCCGTGGCGCTATTTCTCGGTTCTATCTGGGCATATTTCTCATTGGCGGGCGTGGTGGACAGTATGAATGCAGCCCGCATAGTCCTTATTACGGGTGCGGCGATTTTGTTCATTGGCATCCTGGTTCCGCAAGTGGTGCGGCACAAATCGCGCAAGGTAATTATGCTTACCGCTATCGTAACCGCCTTGATTTTGACCCCTGGATTGTGGGGCTTGGATTCTTGGACCGTTCGCTATCGAGTTGCTCATACTCAGCCGATGACGACGGTTAATGAGAGGCCAATGACGCCTCAAGAGCAGCAAATTGTTGGGGCATTGATATCCGAACATCTTAAGGATCGTCCGGGAGAGCGTGTTCCTTTGGATTGGATGAATCAGCAACTTCGTCTCAAGAAACAAAACTTTCAGATGCGCCATATGCCGCCTATTGCGGACGACGTAATCGTGGACGGATTTGGTTCCACGGAAGTTTTTGTGGATGGATTGGTTTACATGAGGAATGGCGAAGTGTCGGGCGGAAAGGTAGGTATCGAAAATAATGGAGGACAGGTGCATCTAGATGGAACGAAGGTGCACGATAACGAAAAAAATATCATAAACAATGCCCATCCAAAGGAAGCGGAGGAAACTACTAAGCCGCATCCTCAACCTTAGCCGTGAGGGCGGGGCCTACGTTGTAACGGGTTCGGGCCGTGCGTCTCCTGTTCAAACTACAAGAAGCAACGCCCGTGGTCGGGCCCCACGGCGTTTCGGCCTTCAGATTTAATGACCCGCTGGATGTGGATGTTCGTGTCTTTGTTGTCCTAGGCGGGGTTGTTTTTCTTCAAGCAGGCGGTTTATTTCTTCCATTAGCGCTTGTCACTTTTCGGGGTCGTGCTCAACAGCAGCAGCCTGTTGGCATATCTGAAGCCAGATCCCCTAGTTTTCATCGATCAAAGTGGGCTCCTGAGATGGCGGCGGCTAAGTTTGTAACGGGACTGGCTGTGCGCCGTCTGTTCAATATTGGACATTGGCCTGCGACTGCTATTTGACTGCGTTTTTACGGTCGGGCTCATCGCGGCGGCTCGCGGTTGCGATGATAGCCACGCCCACAAGCAGCAAAACCAGGCCGATTATTCCAATTAGGGGATTGACCGCGTGATGCGCTGTCTGCGAATGCGCAGTCAGGCCGGTGACGGCGTTCGTTGGCATCATGTAATACACCGTTTGAATGCCAAGCAAGACGAGCCCGAGAATCGCTAGAGCGATGCCGTGAATCCTTCCGAATTGCATGGGGACCTCCAAGCTACTCTACTGGTCTCTATGCTGTCGCCGCTTGCGTTTTCATCGGGCGTTCGCTCTCTCGCGTCTCGGCGTCCGAACCCAATTGCTTCACCAGCTTGTTATAGATACCGAGCAGCAAGAATGGCGCGGCCCATTGTCCAACAAACAGCGCGGCATGATCCTTACCGCTGGCTTTAAAGATTGCGGAGACTGCCATCGACCCCAGCGCCGCTCCCAAAAATGCGGAAGACGGAATTTGAGCTGTCTGCGACTCGATCATTCCGGTGAAGCTGTCTTCTTGTGCTCCCGATACTTTGTTTTCCGTGCTCATCTTCTCCTCTTTCGTGTGTCCGTACAGGTTGGCGACGCGTGACTATTTCCGTCCTACGTTGCGCTTGGCTTTGATATTCATGGAATACGCGAGCGTCGCCTATAGCCGTTTCTCGGTAATGTTTGTCTTATGTAGCTGTAGCCGTGCTTACCTTCGAAGAATCGGGCCGCCGAGTAGCCGCTTTTGATGTCCGAGGGAAGTTGTTCCAAATAAGAGCCCGCACACCACACCTCCGATGGTCGAAACTCGAAGGACGGCTCTGTCTTTCCACAGTTCCACTCGCTTTTGCACAATTCTGAACGGACATCCTGTACGCGACCTTAGTATATAATGTGCCGAAAAGCCGATCCTTTGTCCGATTCGCTTCAATAGTTTTCGGTCTTATTCCGAGAGCAGCTCCGACTGCATGGGGCAATAACTTTTTGGGCTTCGGCGCTCTTTCAAGAAAAGGCACGACGCGAACTCGAACGTTTCGGTCTTTAGATTTGCTGCCCCGCATCGGACGCTTCGATCAGCTTTCGAAGGATTCGAGTCCGAACCTGGAGCTCGCGGGAATTAACTTCGTGTAGCCAACCATCTGCTCACCAAGCGCTGGCCCACGCGTCCTTTCTGCCAAGGCAGATTGGGGAGGCGCTATCCTTATGACTCAACAGGAATCTCGACGAGGGAGGGTTGCACGCATGAGACTGTTCCTGTGCCTGATCGCCCTTTTGTTGGTCCGTGGATCAGTTGCAGGCGAGATTACGCTGGGCGGACAGGACCGAGACCTCGGGAAAACAACGAAATCCGGCGCGAGGACCTTGCGAATTGCGATCGTACAGATGAAATCGCTGGACCATGATATCGACGGGAATCTGAGGCAGGCCACGACGTATGCAGAGGAAGCGGCAGCTCGGGGCGCACAATTCGTTCTGTATCCGGAGTTCATGTCGACAGGCTCTTACCTATCATCTGACACTTGGGATTTCGCGGAACCCAGCAATGGCAAAACGGTGCAGTGGTTGAAATCCACGTCCAAGAGATTGCAAGTTTGGCTTGGTGCGGGATTTTTTGAAGCAGATGGCGCAGACTTCTACGACACCTTTGTTGTGACGGCACCGGAGGGCCAGGAGGCTGGGAGGGTGCGGAAAGCGTTACCCGCCGAGGGAGAGGCGTACTTTTTCCGGGGCGAGTTTGGGCCACACATTTTGAATACAGCGATCGGAAAAATCGGCATCGGCATTTGCGCGGAAAGCTCTATTGCATGCTCCCGACGGAATTGATCAAGCAGTCAGCCGATCTTGTCCTGATGCCACACTCGGCACCGGACATGTCAGGAAGCGGAGGTCTGCCGCAGCCACCTGGGACCCGGCTCGCGTCGTGGTACGCAAAGAAACTGGGCATCCCGGTGGCGATGGTGAACAAGGTGGGCCGCTCTTATAAACCCCCGCCGAACGAGATCAACGGATTCTTTCCTGGCCTCTCGGCGATCGTCGATTCCGACGGGACTGTGCGACAGTCCATGGACGATAAGGAGGGCATTGGCATTGCGGATGTCACCCTCGATCCAAGCCGAAAAAAAACTGCCAGCGACGCACCTGTTTGTACGGGTGTGGGCATCGCGGAGTTGACGATCGGGGGCGCGGCGGGAAGAGAGGAAGTCGCGAAGTCCCAGGCATCCGGCAAAGAGTCCTACGACTCCAATCCTATACGCAAAGCGAAGGCACTTGCGATTTCAGGGAAGCCCTGAATTTTTTCGCAGTTGCACCGAGCTTCTGGCGTATTGCGTTTCCGCCAGCCGATTGGAAAGCCTAACAATCTGTCACTATCAGACATTCGCGTTTCGGTCTTCAGATCCGGCGTCCCGCGTCGTACGCCTCGATGAGTTCTCTAAGGAGTTTCTTCCGTAACTGGGACTCGCGGTTGTAACACGTCCCGCACATCCCGAGACCCATCGTTTTCCGCATAAATTTTGCGGACGTGTGTGCAAATTGACGCGCTCGCTGGAACCTGATATAAGGTGTATCGTGAAAGAGAAATACTCTACTCGCGAAGCCGCCAAAAAGCTAGGCCGCACAATCCTTACGCTCCAGCGGCACATTGCGGCCGGAACCATCAAGGCGCCGCCATTGCTGAGAGTCGGTACGGTGAGCGTGCGGCTCTGGTCTGATCGCGACATCGAGAGAGCCCGTAAAGTTCTCGCTGGCACCACACCAGGGAGGAAAAAGAAGGCGTAGAAAAGCGGGACGCGCCTCTGCGCAAACAGAGAACGCGCCCCTAACCCACAAAGCGGAGGTACCCGCGATGAAGGCTTCAAAAACTGTAATTCATTCTGTCCCGCAGTCAAAACCTGTCCCCAAAGAAGTTCCCAAATGCACAGTCAACGAGTGGATACGCAACGGATGCCAGTTTCCGGGGAAGGTGCGGCCATGACACTGACAGCTCAACAACTCTTCGACCGTGAATTTAGCCGTCCACGAACCAAGCGGAGTCAGGAGTTCAAAGCCGGAGTCCTCTCGCTCTTGCGGCGACGCATTCACGGAATCGCGACTCAATGCCCCTACACCGAAGCGACGGCGGCGTTCGACGCGTTCTTTTCGGGCATCCGCGCGGAGCGGTTCCCGCAGAGGGGGCCGAAATGACCCCCGATCTGAATCGCGCCCTCATTGAGGGTTTCGACAAATGGCTCACTGGTTCGAACCACTCACGGCACACCCGCGTGAACTATTGCCATGACATCCGAAAACTTGCCGACCACGCCGGGCAAGCCAGCTTGCTCGAACTGAAGCACGCGGACATCGTGGGCTACCTGAGGTTTCTGCAGGACTATCGGCGACTAGCTGCGCCGAGTCTTTCTCGCACACTGTTTTCGCTTCGCAAGTTCTACAAGTTTCTCAATCTTGGCGGCCAAGGCATGCTGCGCGGGCCAATGCTAACCATTCCGACCCGCAAAGTCCCAAAGCGCCTACCGGATGCACTCAGCGAGGAGCAAATCAAACAGCTTCTCCGTGGCGCCGAAAGCCCTCGCGATCTGGCCGTGCTCGAGATGTTCTACGCGTCGGGAGTGCGCAAGGCCGAGCTGTGTGTGCTCAACTGTAAGGACGTGCATTTCGATGCCGATGGGAAAGGCGCCAGTGTCAACATCGCCCACGGAAAAGGAGACAAGCAGCGGTTTGTGCTCATCGGCCAATACGCTGTCCGCGCGCTCCGCGCTTACCTCAGCGGGCGCAAATCTGGCCCGCTGTTCTTGTCCGATCGTCGCTCACGCCACACGCAGCACGGCACCGTCGTATTCCACGATTGCATTCACGCCGACGCGGAGACTCACTGGACGGGCTGGTGGTGGGAATGGCTCCCCACCGATAGCGGCAAGCCGAAGCGCGTCATGCATAGCCAATACCTCGGCACTCTCGAGGAATTGCCCACCGAAAAAGCAGCAAAGGCCGCGCTGCTTCGATTCATCGAGAAACAGCCTGGCACGAAACATATAGGCGGCAACCCTCAACCCATCGGAACCAAGACCATCGAGCGAATCGTCAAGAAAGCGGCCCGAAAAGCGGGCCTGGGTGACATTCACCCGCACCAACTCCGGCACAGTTTTGCGACGCACATGCTCGATCACGGCACCGATCTGCTGTACATCGCGGATTTGATGGGGCACACGTCGGTCGCCGCCACGCAACGCTATTTGCACGTTTCCATGCCCGAACTGTTCAAAACCTACCGCAGATGCCATCCGCACGGAGGAGACCATGAGTAAGCGCAAACCACACGTCGAGGTTCTCCACTCAAAGGACAGGGAACAGCAAGCGCTCGACCGACTCACGGAAGCCGTTGCGCGGAGAATTTCGGAAAAGGAACTGGAAGCCAAGCAAGGGCCGGAAAGCGACGAAGCGCTAACCGAGAGCGTCCTCATGCAGCCGTGGTGTCTGCCGCGCGAAATCTCGCAGGCAATTCGCCGGCTGATTCCCGTGTGGCACTGGGAGAAATATTCCTGGGTGTACGCGGATTATGGATGCTGGAAGTGTGAGCGCAAGGACGTTCCCCACCTGTCCCTTGGGATGTGCAATCGCTGTCATGCGGGCTACCTTCATCGGCTGAAAGCCTCCATCGTGAAGCACGCGGGCCGGCAGGTGGACATGACCGAGATGAAAGCGGCGCTCACGCTGAAAGAGGATAGCGCGCGCTCGATCCTCGCGGAGATAACGGCGGGACACACGCCGGTCGCTAAACCCCCGACGAAGCAGCTTGGGAGGCCGCGCTTGGGTAATGCACGCGGGACGGGACGATGATTCAAGGCTTTTATCAAGCGTCACAACCTGAGGGGGCAGTTGAAAAAGGAAGATGCGGAGGGATTGCGATGAAAGAATTAATCGAAGGTCTGCTGTTTGTGGCGCTCTTGAAGTTTATCGGTGTTCCGATGTGGCTCATCAGCCTTGGTTCCGTTCTCTTCTTGATCGGCTTCTTCGTCTACATCTCGCTTCAGTCCGCTGATTCACGAAGAGGGCACGAAAACTCGCGGCTGTTGCTGCTCGTGAAAAACAACAAGCCGAATGTAAAGAAGCCGAACGTGGTCGACAAGAAGCAATCGCCGACGCAGAGTGGAATGCAAGGTTTGTATAGCAGAGACTGAGATACCGCGTGACGCGGTGGAAGACCTTTTCGCAGACATAAGCAAGTAGACCGACCTCGTAAGGCACTTGTACGGTTTCGGCGTTAACCAACACCTAGAGCGACTTCTGCCATAAGCTTCGGAGTTGCCGACAATCCGTCCGGAATCTGGTGTTCGTTCCTCATTGATAATGGGCGAAAGATATGTCTGTCGCATACGGACGGCGCATTTTACACTTAGCCTCTCCAGCAAATATGCGGACGGACCTCAGCAAGCGCATACCGGAAGTCATCAGTGAGACAGTCGCGAGGTCACGATTCCGTAGGGGTGAAGCATGTCGACTCGAATCGCTCTGGGATTTATTTTTTCGTTGTCAGTGATCCTGCAAGTTTCGCAAGATTATCCCTCGAAGCCCGTGCGCATGATCGAACCATTCGGGGCTGGTGGCGGGCCTGACTTAATCGCCCGCGCTCTTAGCCCAAAGTTATCGAAGCTTTGGGGTCAACCCGTCACGGTCGAGAACCATCCTGGTGCGGGGAGTACAGCGGCCCCCGCCCTGGTCGCGAAGTCCCCAGCTGACGGTTACACGTTGCTCGTTAACACCAGCGCTCAGGCGTACAGCGCCGCACTTTTGAAGAACCTGCCCTATGACCCCCTGAAGGACTTCATTCCGGTCGCTCCACTCACGAGCCAGCCCTACGTACTGGTCGCAGGCAATTCGTCGGGCATCACCAACGTGGGCCAATTGATTGCCACGGCAAAGGCGAAGCCGAATGAGCTAAAATTTGCCTCCACTGGTGTAGGCACTGGCACGCACTTAGGAGTAGAGAAATTCAATCTGGAGGCGGGTATTAAAGCGGTGCACGAACCCGCTAGAGCGGGTGAAGCGATCGCTGACGTGATCGCCAACACGGTCGCAGGGCGTGCTGCTTACATGATGGCCCCCATCCAGCTCGCCCTCGCTGATATCCACGCAGGCAAGCTACGAGCTCTGGGTGTAACGACCAAGAGTCGCTCTCACTTACTACCTCAGGTACCTACCATCTCGGAGGCCGGCGTCCCCGGCTTCGACTATCCGATTTGTTACGGAGTCTGGTTGCCCGTTGGCACTCCGGCTGGAGTGGTGGACAAACTAGCAAAGGACATCGCGCGAGTCATGGCGGCGCCGGAACTGCGCGCTTGGCTAGAAGAGCATGGGGCCGAGCGGATGAGCATGACACAGCCTGAGTTCGCGCGCTTCGTCCTGAAGGAGAGCGAAAGCGCAGAGCGGATCATCAACGCAGCCGGAGTGAAACCTTAGTGAGCAAGCGGTTCGTCGTATAGAGCGTCGGGTTATCGACATAAATTCTTCCCGAGTGACGAGCAAACCGGAAGTTATTCTGAGTCAGAAGGATCGTTGGGACATTCTGGCTTGTTAAGTCCTGGTTTGTCGGGTTACCGGACAAGTGCCTTTTGGGGGAGAGAATTCGCCGCACGATAAGCGCATTTATCAGGGGCTGCGCGATTCGTAGCCTAGTTCTTGTTCGCAGTCTGTGAAGTCGTATCTTGCCGGGGAGTCATAGACACCACGATGTATTCGCGTTCTTTGCCATCTGCTTCTGGAACCTGAAGGATGAGCTTGTCCTTGTGGAGGCGGAAATGGGCCGTTTCTCCCACAGGCAGCAGGGCGGGATGCTTGTCGTCCTTCGGCCGAATGCGATAAACCACGCGATCCGACTGAAGCGTGTATTCTTGGCAAAGAATCTCTTGCGTTTTTTTGTGCTCACCATCCGTTCCGAAAATTTCTCCAGCCACGGTCTTGTTGCCTTTTTCCTGGACACCGCAGGCAGTCGAATCCATCTGCATGATTTTTCCGTTTTGATAATCTGCACGTTCTTTCGCCGCGCCGACCGAGGCGCAGGCGAGGAAAACAAGCACACAACTCGCGATCTTCATGGTCTTCTGTCTCCTTGGTTCAGAGTAAAAAGAGACCAATTTGTCGTGCAATAGTACGGTCCGTGGCGTGTAGAGGATGAGCTACCTGTTCGAAGGGCCAGCATATCGGGAAATCCTTTCCCATAGCCAACTCCTGATAAGTGGGGTTACCGGTCAAGTACCAACATTCAATTCCGGGTGCCCTTAGCGCGTCAAATCAAGGCTCGGAGATTCCACGCGCTGCCGTGTTAACGTGGCGGATAGTTCTTCTCGATCTTCCTCATGATCTCTTCCGCCTTGCTGATCGCGTCGGTGATTATAATCTCCCGCGCCGGGCAAGGCCGCGTGATTCCTTGAGCTTCCAGTTCGGATAGTTTGCGGGCGGCTAAATCGTAGCCGCGAAGAGTACGGCGAATTAAAAAGGCCGCGATTAAGTTAATGATAACGTTATACTAGTAGTAGTAAACATTCATTGCGATCGGGAGCGGAAGTATGGAAGCACTGGGAGCGCTAGCTATTCTGAGAGCGAAGTTTCCAACGGCGTCGAATGAGTTGATTCAACTTATATTGAAGCGCGAGGGTGAGAAGGCCATTGTGGATTGGCGAGCCGCTCAACTAATTCAATTCATCGGTCTCATGGAATTCTTTGCAGAGGATCTGCAAGCCGCCTATGAGAAAAAGCGCGTAATGACCGTTTCGTGGATCGCGAGAAACCTGTTGGAGATCTTTGTGTGGATTCAATACTGCAATGTGTCAGAAACCAATGCAAAACGATTCTACGAGGATGTGGCACGTGACTTTCATGGGTACTGCAAAGCGTTAGAGAAACTGAACGTTGACTACCAACCGGGTATAGACCAGTCGCGCGACCTTGTAAAACGGTTTTCGGAGTCGGCAATTAGCGAGGGAATCTTGGATGTTGCGGCGGGTTATAAGAATGTTCGGGAAGCAGCAGAAGAGATAGGGGTGGGAAGTTTCTATTCAGGATTGAACAAGATCTATTCGAAGCTGGCGCATCCAACAGCGTTGGCGCTGGATGCCGCGTTTAGAAAAGTGGGGCGGGAGAACTATCGGGACCTGTTTACTGTGGACGGCATGGAATTCGCAATCCGAGCACTTTCTGACATCGAGGATTTTGTGAGAGACGGTTATGGAAGGACCCCTAGTTGGACGTAGAACTACAGCGCTCAGTGGCAAAGTCTTTCGGCGTCGTCATTCTTCTGTACGACGATCAGTAAAGGCGGCATCGCCGTGCTTACTCGGCTTTTCTGGACGACCACCGCCTGTAACAATTTAGCTACAATAGCTCATGATTCCGATAAAACCGACCCTACCGAATCCCATCGCGGCGGCCTTAAAATACGAGACGATCCGCCCTCGAACCGTCGCCCTCGCATCGTCTTTTCTCAAAGCAAAACAGAATGAAGTACGGTTTTCGGACTGGCGAGAGCTACAACTCCGATCGTTTGTCGAACACACCACGCTTTATGCTGTAGACCTCCATCTCGCATATCAAAACGATCGCGTGGGACCGGTAGCACAGGCGATGCGGAATCTCATGGAAATTTTTATCTGGACACAATACACCCGTACGTCGCAGGTGTAGTGCTCCCCGCTAAAACTGGACACCTTCGGTTAGGTAAGATCAGGGCCTCCAAACAGGAGGCAACATGGGCAGGAAACCACGCGTAGATCGATCCCCGGAAGAGAAGTGGCAAATCGT
>Ga0073928_10001679_pt1 | contig 41320 bp, 30 predicted proteins | sample PaiPotPPA55metaG_FD_76969 | JGI IMG/M metagenome (GOLD analysis project Ga0073928, IMG submission 76969) | Iron sulfur acid spring bacterial and archeal communities from Banff, Canada, to study Microbial Dark Matter (Phase II) - Paint Pots PPA... ... | reverse complement strand
TTTTCTATCTGGCGTTGCTGGTGGTCGCGGCACTCGGTATCCTCGGATTGGCCGAGATCGTTCTACAGGTCCATGCCGCGTTGCAGAGACGAAAGCACGTCAGACGATAATCGCTTGACCCCCGGATGCTCCAGGCGTTCGGGGGTTTTATTTTTGGCCCAGGGAGCTAAACGACTCGCGTGGCAAAATCCCTGCGGTGCGCAGAGTTCTAACCGTAGCGTTTCGAACGCCAAAAACAGATCCAACTATAGCGGCGAAACCAAGTGATTTAGCCACCGAGGGTTACCGCGGGATTCTGTGAATCTGTTAAGCGCTTCGAGGGAATATTTCGACCAGCGCTCTTGCCGTGCACGCACCCGCGACGCCACTGCCGATTAACAGCAAGATACCGATACTTGCGAGAGAGCCGGACTTCGCAACAAGCGTATCAGCCAAAAGAGATCCGCACGCTAGGCCGACTCCGAGGCTCCAGGCGTTGACACGAATCCAGCGCCCGCAGCTCGGCGCGTGGCGGCGCAGCACCAGCCACTGTGCGACTCCGAGCGACGCGCCACCCATGAATCCGATGGTTCCAAAACTTGCGGCCCGTGCGGCAACTCCGAGCATCCGAAAATTGACCGGACTTCCGACCAAGGCGCGGCCGATTTGCTCAACAAGAATCACTCCAGCGGTGAGCCCCACAGCCATGCCCAATGCGCTCACGATCACCCACCACCAAGATGACGAGACGTGACGGCGGATAATAGGCCACTGGGCTGTTCCGAGACTTAGCCCGACGATGCTCAATACTATGGGCGTGCCCGCCATCGCGCCAAAAACTGCAAAGATAGGTACACCGAGCGGCAAGGCAAGGGCCAACCCGGCGACGAGGCCCAAAGCGGTGAGACCAACCCACTGAAGGTTTTCTACACGAGTGGAATTCATCACTCTTCTCTCATTCTGTGATTTCTGTTTCGCGGACTGTGATGCTCGATTGTCCTGCCAATTGCCAGAGATGGTCAATGGGTTCCGATGAAGTGTGACGCAGCAAAGAGAATCTTCACTGCGATGCCTATTCAGGAAAAACTCGTGGCACCAGAATCCGTCTTGAACCCGGCGCCCGTAGAGTCTATGCTGCGCGGCCAAGGGTCACAGATCGGCGAGCAAGGGGGAAATTTGGCTCGCCGAAGATTTCAGCGGGGCAGTTTGTTTCTGAGGGGAGATCGTTGGGTGTTGCGATGGCGCGAGGATGTTATAGAGAACGGTTCTCTAAGGCGCATCTACCGCTCTGAGGTGATCGGCAGCAAAGCCGAATATCCGACGAAGCGGCTAGCTCAGCGCGCGGCCGAGGATCGTCTTTCAGTCGTGAACAGTCCGAACTATCGAGCACGTCCGACTGCCACATTCCGCCAATTCGCTGCACGCTGGCAGTCGTCGGTTCTTCCGCAGCACAAGCCGTCCACTCAGGCAACGGTTCGCTCGCATCTTCGAAAGTATCTCGTGCCGTGTTTTGGCGATCGGTGCTTGAAAGACATCAACTCGGAGACGGTCCAGATGTTCGTCGCATCTCTGACCATTGCTCCGAAAACCGTGCGAAATATCTACGTCACGCTCCAAATGATGTGGAAATCAGCGCGCGCCTGGGGCTATGTCGCGCACGATGCCGTATCCGATGTCGTTCTGCCGAAACCGCGGCGCTCGGAGAGGTTCTTCTTCACCCTTGAGGAAGTCCATAAAATCCTTGGGGCGGCCGAGGAACCACACCGTACGTTCTACTGGCTCGCAGCCGAAACCGGGTTGCGTGCCGGCGAGCTTTGCGGACTTCGTGTGGACGATCTCGACTTCGAACGAAGTTTGCTTCGCGTCGAACAGAGCTCTTGGCGAGGAAACATCCAGCAACCCAAGACGGAGAACGCAGTTCGCACGTTTGCGATATCACCGGAGATGGCATCGCACCTGCGAGATTTTTTCTCGCGGTGGAGGCCCAACAGCCGCCGGTTGATTTTCTCAACGAGGAACGGAACTCCGTGGGATGCGAATCTGCTCGTGAAAAGGAAACTCCGGCCGCTTCTTATTCGGCTCGGAATTCACCTTTGCGGGCTGCACGCCTTTAGGCACGCTAACGAAACGTTGATGGACAGGCTCGGCGTGCCGTTGAAGGTCAGACAGGAACGACTGGGTCACAGCGATGCGCGCTTGACTCTCGGCATCTATACACACGTCGCGAGTGAGGATGACGCACGGATCGCGGGACAATTGGGCAAGATTCTGCACCCATTTAGTCCCATTTCAAAAAAGGAAGAGCTTGCTCAAGTCGAGCAAGCTCTTGTGAACTGAATAAGATGGCGTGGTTGCGGGGGTTGGATTTGAACCAACGACCTCCGGGTTATGAGCCCGACGAGCTACCAGGCTGCTCCACCCCGCGAAAACATCATAGCGAATGCACCCGCAGGGGTCAAACGATTCGACGCCAGGCGGCGAAATCGTGCTCGGCTACCAGGAGCTGTAAGGAGTTTTCTCGAACGGTGAGACAGCGTCGGATGCCGAATGGACATCGCAAAATCCGCCGCTGGACTGGTCAGGGCTTAAAACAGCGTCGCAGTTACTGCTGTCGATGCTCCAATCAGGTTTGCCGGTAATCGGGTCATTCGGTATTTTGCCGATGTAGTGCTCTGTCACAAGGTCGTCGAGAGAGTTGGGGGCGGCTTCCTTGTCTCCCGTGTAGTCCTGGATGGCTTTGCGCAACACGAAAAGATCTTGCTTAAGCGTTGCTTCCTTGGCCTTTTCGTACGACACCTGGTACCTTCCCACCGCGATCGTCGCCAGAATCAGAATGATCGCTATCACGATCATTAACTCAATTAGCGTGAAACCTCGCGACGCGCGGCGGCCCTCGCGCAGTGCTCCCCACGCGGTCTGTCTTCGAACAGCTTTTTCCAACTTCGCGGACTTCATCTTTCAATCACCAGTCGGAATACTTTGAACCATTCAAGGCCGTAGCGGTCGACTTCGAGAATACCTCGAAGACATCTGTGCCTCCCCACGCCGTCGAATCGGGATCGTCCTGGACTGACCGCATGCCCCAATCTTTGTTTCCCGTCATGGGATCCACGGGAAGCTCGCGAAGGAAGTGGATGCGCTTATCCTGGCTTCCGGCGAGCTGCACGCCCTTCACGAGCGTCTCGAGATCCGACGGATATCCTTCCGTTCCGGCCTGCACCTGAATCTTGTTCTGGTCGGCGTAGTCCTTGAAGTGATCGATCGCGTCGCGCATTTGGCGAAGGTCGTAACGGAGCTCGGCTTCTTTGCGGCGCATGATCGCCACGCGTGCCAGGGGCAAGGCGGCCGTCGCGAGAACGGAAAGAATCGCGCACGCAATGATCAACTCGAGGAGCGTCATTCCCGCGGCGACCGCCCGCACCCCTCGCCGGTCCGAGATCGAGCGAGCGCGCGAAACATGCGGCGCATGACGATGACTTGGACTGTGGCGTATCCGACTCATGCAAACTCACTGCACCCGAACGGTGGCTTCTCCCGAGACGAGCGGGATTGTATGCTGCTGCGAATCGCGTGCGTTGACCTGAAGAATCTGGAGCGCCGAGGTTCCCGGTCCGACGGCGCGCACAACCACTCCGAGCAGCGTGCCTGTTCCGCTGACTCCGGGCGTGTTCGGCTGCCGCGTTGCGGAGACCACCGCTTCTCCGCGCTGCGCATCGATCCGCTGTACGATCGCGATTTCCTGGGTTCCTCCGCCCAGGAAGCCGCCGCTTCGAATCTCTTCGACCTGTATTACGGCCGGGTTGTAATGGATGAGCAAGGGAATGGAGTAAAGATCGTTGATGTTGGACACTTTCAGTCCGAGCGTTGTCGTGTCTCCCTGCTTGACGCTGACGCTTCCCGGATCAAACTGAAGTTGCGCCGCGGGCGTTCCACTTTGCACCGGCATCGATGCATTCACTGCGCCGCCCGTGAGCGGATTGCCCGACGGAGGCGGGGGCGCCGCCATCGCGCCGTTCTGCGGTTGTGTTGCGGGCTCCGCGAGAGCTTGGTCCTGCTCCCGGAACACGCGGAGGTTCGTCTCGGACCCCGTGGCCAGCGAGCGCAAATCTTCCGCCGTGATCGACGGGAAGCGAATAATATGGGGGGTGAGAATGATCAGAATTTCCTGATCCTGCGATTGCTTGCTGTTATCCGAGAACAGATACCGAAACATCGGAAGCTGCATCAGGCCGGGTATGCCGTTCGTATTCAGCGTTTCATCCCTCGAGATGAGGCCGCCGAGGATGCTCGCTTCGCCGTCTTTCAGGCGAACTTCGTGTTCGATTTTGTTCTGGGTGATGATCGGCTGGTTGATTCCACCGATGCTCTCGCTGCCAGCCAGAGAAGAGACATCGACGATCAACTTCATGCTGATGTCGCCGTCCGGATGTACCCGCGGGGTGACATCGATATTGACGCCGACATCCTGATAAGTGAATTGAGTGTTGACCAGAGGATTCACTACGCCTGCGCCGCCACCTACCCCCACGCCAACGCCGGCTTGAAAGCTGCCCGTCGCGATCGGGACGCGCTCACCAATCTTGAGTTGCGCTCGCTCGCCATCCGAGACGCGGACCTCCGGGTCCTGAATGATGTGAGTCTTGTTGTCGCTCATGATGGCGTTGGCGGTCGCGCCCGGCAGGGTGATGCTGTAGTCCGCGGTGCCCAGGCTGTGCAAGCTATTCAGGAGAATCTGGCTCGCGGTTGCCGTGGTGCTTGAGCTGTTTGAACTGCTCGAACCACCCGAGCCACTCGAGCTGCTGTTGGGCTGCAGCGCAGTGCGCGGTGTGAACGTAACCGCCACGGTCTGCCCCGGCAGGATTCCCAGGTCACGCAGGCGGTCGCGGCTTGCCGTGAGCACCTGAACATGAATCAAAACCTCCGGTTTCGCTTTGTCGATGGTGCGGAGAATTTTTGCTGCCGCTGCGATCTTATCGGGTGTGTCGCGAATCACGATCGCGTTCTGCGAATTCACTTGTGAGACTTTCGGAAGGTTGAGCACCGACCGGAGAAGCGTGACCATTTCGGTCAGGTCTTGTGTTTGCATCGTGTTCGAGATGTAGAAGGTCTGCACGACCTCGTCTTCGATGTCCTTTCGTTTCGTCGGATTGTCCGGAGCCACAAAGATCACATTGCTGGTCATCGGTTTCCAGAAAGCCTTGCACTCGGCCGAGACGATATCGAGAGCCTGGTCTACCGTCACACTGGGAAGCTCGACGGAAATTCGCTTGGACTGAAACTCGGGGTCGAAAATCACGGTCAAACCTGCCAGCTTAGCGATCGTTTCGAAAATGACGTTGCTGTTGTTCGTCATCTTGAGCCCATCGATTTGACTCAGGGCGGGCTTTAGCTGGGGCGGACCGGACAGCAAGTCTTCATTCGGCGGATTCGGATTGATCTTTTCAGGCGTGTTCGCGGCATTTTTTGCAGCCACCAGTTTCATCGTCTTCTGAACTTCCTGCTCGGCGGCCATATTCGAAGGGTCGACAGCCTCCGCCTTTTCGAATTCGGCAAGGGCCATCTCCAAGTCGCCCTTCTTGAGCAGCTTTTCGCCCTGCTCGAGATGAAAGCTGCCATCCATCGAATGCATGCGAATGGCGCGCAGTTTGTACTCCGAGTTCATCGGCTCCGTACGGAGGGCGCGTTCGTAGTCGACCAGCGCGGTATCGTAATCCTGAACGGCTTCCGCCTTGCGGCCAGCCTCGAAATCTTGATTTGCCTTGGGACAGCCCGCGAGCACGATTGCCGCGAGCGCCAAAAGCGGTAAGTATAGTGTCCGGCGCAAAAACGCCCTCCAGTCAATTCTTCCGATTAGCGACGAGTCTAGCACCCGAGTTTGGATGCGGCAAGGAATCCACACTGTTGCCGGGCCAAGGTGCGTCCACGCACACTATTTGGTTGGACGTAACAAGATTGCGGGGGTTTAAGAGAAATACCACAATTTGACGAAAGCCGCAATCAGACTTCGGCACAAATAGCCTCGACTGAGTAATCTAAGATGTGTTTCGCAAAAACAGCTCAATTGCCTTTGGGGTGTACCCACCTACCTCGATGAGATAGCCATCCGGATCACGCATATAGCACCTCAGCTCGTGCCCATGCTTATCGAGAGGCTTGGTCAGGAAATAAGATGCGTCTGGCAGCATGTCGGCCTCCGCTGTTTCGAACAGCACATCCGGGAAAGCGGAAACGAGAGCGACTTGCGGCCCGTTGTGCGCGGCAGCTATGATAGCTCGTGGCGAAAACGGCTGCGAAAAAATCGGATCGCGAGGGCGTGAAAATTGTCGCGCAGAATCGTTCCGCCTCTTACAATTACCACCTGCTCGACACTCTCGAGGCGGGGCTCGTCCTGGTGGGGACAGAGGTCAAGTCGCTCCGGGAAGGCAAGGGCACGCTGCGGGATGCCTTTGCCGAGATTCGAGCGGGAGAGGCGTGGCTGATCAACAGTCATATCCCGGAGTATCAGCCCGGTGGTCCCAGAAATCACGACCCTCTTCGAAAGCGAAAGCTGCTGCTCAACAGGCGCGAGATCGAGCGCTTCCTGGTGCAAACGCAGCAGAAGGGCATGACGGTTGTCCCGCTGAAGATTTACTTTCGCGACGGCATCGCGAAGTGCGAGCTGGCGGTGGCAAAAGGCAAGAAGTTCCACGACCGGCGCGAAGCCGAACGCCAAAAAGAAGCCAAACGAGAAGCCAACGAAGCCATGTACCGTTTCCGCCACCGATAAAACGTACCCACGGAAAAGAAATAAACTCGAAAGGAACACATGCAGATTCAACTTGAAACTCGGCCGTACGCTTCGGTTGAAGCGGACGCCCTCGTTACCTACGTTTTCGATGGCGACAACAAACTCGACGGAGTCGCCGGCGAGATCGATCGCGCGATGAACGGCCGCCTCGGCTCGCTGGTCTCGAGCGGTGAAATCACGGGTAAAGCTCTCGAACTCGTCCTGATTCATTTTCCGCAGGGCCTTGCGGCGCAAAAGCTGCTCCTGGTGGGAGCAGGGAAGCCGGGCAAATTTGCGGCGTCCGATTTACGCAAGATTGCGGGAGCAGCGCTGCGCCACCTGAAATCTCGCGGAGTGAAGAATTTCGTCTTTCTCACGCGCGAAGGCGAACGCGGCCCGGAGGCCGCCCAGGCCGTCGTCGAAGGCCTGATCGCGGCGGATTTCGAATCGGACAAGTACCGGACCGACAAGAAGAAGAGCGAAATCCAGTCCGTTTCGCTTGCGGGGTTTGATGGCGGGCTTGCGGGCAACCTTAATGATGCCATCGAACACGGCCGCGTGATCGCCGATTCGCAAAATTTCGCGCGCGATTTGATCAATGAGCCTTCGAACTACCTCACTCCGACCATGCTCGCGGCAAAAGCCGAGGCGATGGCGAAAGAGGTCGGGCTTGGAATCGAGATTCTGGATGAGCGCAAGATCCACGAGCTCAAGATGGGAGCTTTGATCGGAGTCGCGCAGGGAAGCGTCGAGCCGCCGCGCGTCATCGTTTTGCGGTACGTGCCTGAAACGATGGCCGTCGGGGCGCCTTTGCTGGGACTGGTCGGCAAAGCTGTCACCTTCGATACGGGCGGCATCTCGATCAAGCCGGCGAACAACATGGAAAAAATGAAGTACGACATGGGTGGAGGCGCCACGATGCTCGGCGCGATGCGCGCTTTGGCGTATCGGAAGCCGTAGGTTTTCTTTATCGAAATCGCGGCGGCCACCGAGAACATGCCCGGCGGTCGCGCCCAGAAGCCGGGCGACGTGCAAACCGCGATGTCGGGGAAAACGATCGAGGTGATCAACACTGACGCGGAAGGCCGCTTGATCCTTGCCGACGGAATCACGTATGCGAAAAAGCTCGGCTGCACCCACATTATCGACGCGGCGACGCTCACGGGCGCGATCGAAGTGGCGCTGGCGAACGTGAACGTCGGCGCGTTTGGCACGCCGCGCGAGTACCTGGACCAGTTTCTTGCGAGCGCCGCGGCCGTGGGCGAAAAAATGTGGCCCATGCCTATGGACGATGAATACGAGGAAATGATCAAGAGCAATATCGCGGACATCCGCAACACCGGCAGCGGGAAAGGCGGCGGCGCGATCACCGCTGCATGGTTCCTCAAAGAGTTCGCGGAAGAGACGCCGTGGGTGCATCTGGATATCGCGTCGACGTGCTGGGTGGACGAAGGCCGCCCGTGGCTGGCGAAGGGCCCCACCGGCATCGCCATCCGGTCGATCATCGACTTCGCCTTGAAACTGTAGGTGCCATCACATTTTTTCCGGGGCGGTGATGCCCATGAGGCCGAGAACTGTAACCAACTGCTCACGCACGAGCGATGTGAGCCGCAGCAGGAAGGCGCGTCTCTCCGCGTCCTCTTCCTTGAGGATGTGGTGTTTGTGATAGAAGACGTTGAAGGCTTGCGCTAGCTCGAACGCGTAACGGGCGAGAAACGCGGGCTCCTGCGCGGTCACCGTGGCATCGATTCGCGCGTCGAGCGACCCCGCCAGCAGAACCAGTTCCCACAAGTCATCTCCGGCGGGCGCTGCCAGAAATCGCGAGACGTCGAGCGAGCCATCGTCGATGCGCGCCTGGTCTTTTGCATCTTCGGCGGCGAACGCGGGATTACCCTCCGCGCCCTTTCGCAGGATTCCATTCACGCGCACAACCGCGTATTGAGCGTACGGTCCGGTCTCACCCTCGAAGCTGAGCGCATCCTTGAAATCAAACGCGATCACCGTGGAACGCGTGAAGCGCAGCAGGAAATATCGCAGTGCGCCGATGGCAATCGCGTGGGCGATCGCAGCGCGCTCGGATTCCGGCGTGTCCGGGTGCCGAGCATCGACCTCTTTGCGCGCGCCCGCTTCGAGTTGGTCGAGCAGATCGTCGGCCTTCACGCCCTGGCCTTTGCGGCCGCTCACTTCGATGTAGGGCTTTTTCGCGTCCTCCGGCGGAATTTCGTACCCCATTTCGAGAGCGCACCGGGGTGTGAGCGCGACCACGTTGTACGAAAAATGCTTCAGATGATCGGCCTGCTCTTCATATCCGAGCGCCCGCAATCCTGCGACGACTACTTGCTGCGGATACGCCTGCCGGGAATCGATCACGTTGAATACTTCGCGCGCGTGACCAAATTCAGGAGCGCCCGGCTCGGTCGGCTCCGTTGTGGTAACCCAGGGCTGGCGCCCGCCGCCTTCGAAGTGGAATCGGCGGTAGCGAAAATCCTTATTCAGCAGCCCGAATTTCCAGAGGTGGTAGGCGATGTCCTTGCCGACGTAGGTGACGGTGCCGCTGGAGCGGACGATGATCTTCGCGTCGGCCTCTTCCGGCGGCTCTTCCGCTCCTTCGGGTGTTCCTCGATCGGAAGGAAGCTGCATCACCCAGCAGCCCGCGTTCTTGCCTGAAGTGGCGAGCTGTATTGCGCCACGTTCTTTCAGCATCTCGAACGCGGCATCCCAGAACTTGAGGTGCAGTATTTCGCTCTCGCGCGAGAGCAGGTCGTAGCCGATATCGAGCCGGGCCAGCGTCTGCAAATGGAGGGCGACGATCGCCGTCGAAACAATCTCGGCAATTTTCGCCGCTTCACCGTGATCTTCTTCGATGTCTTTCAGCGTTTGCGAGCGGAGTTCGAGGCGCGATTTATCTTCCGCGAGGAAGTGGGTGACCCGTGTGTAGAGGTCCCAGCAGTAGTAATCGAATTTCGGCTGGGCGATCAACGCCCGAACGTCACCGAGGGATTTTTTCTCGAGATGAACGAAGCCTAGAACGACGTCGGCAACCTGCACGCCGGTATTGTCGATATAATTCTGGATCTCGACGCGACGACCGACGTAGCGGAGAATCCGCGCAAACGTGTCGCCCAGGACCGCGTTTCGCAAATGGCCGATGTGCGCCGCCTTATTGGGATTGACGCTGGTGTGCTCGACAATTACTTTTAGCGCAGAATCGTTGGCAACAACGCCTTGGTGACCGCTTTCTTCCAACGTAGCGCGAAAGAATGAGGTGCGATCGAAAAACGCGTTCAAATATCCGCCGCCCGCCACCTCCACCCGCGCAATTCCCGGGATCGGCTTCAGCGAGTTGGCAATTTCCTGGGCCAGCGCGCGTGGCGGTTTTTTGAGTTGCTTTGCCAGCTCAAAGCACAGCGGAGACGCCGCCTCGCCCATCGAGAGCTTGGGCGGCCGCTCGACTGCAATAAACACATCCGTTTTATAGCGCTCGTGGATGTGGTGCCGCAGCGCCTTCCGAAACCGCTCCTCGACCGTCTTATACACGCTTGTTTGCCCCCAAGTCCTGGGACGTCTCCTTGCCTAAGATGGTCAAACTGAGAATCAGGGATCATATCTCATCCTCCGGGTTGGGACGAAATCGGGAGATTGGGGCGAAATCGCGGCGAACCCGAAGCGCTGTTTTTGTTGCGGTTAGAAAATGACTTCTCCTTTGATATGAGCGCCTTAGGGCGATTTTTGAATGTGGCGTTGTTGCGATTAGCTTTTTTTTCGCCTCGGCTGGGAGTCGACTCGGATGCGGGTGATCCATTCCTCGATTTGCTCGCGCTCTCGTCCGAGACACCAGCAACACACACCTCCGTGGGCACCCGATGTATCCAGGCGCACACCAATCAATTATTATGATGATTGAGGAAGTTCCATTATAACATGGTAAACACGAAAAGTCAAGGACTAATTTCGGCGAGGCCTAGTTCCGCTTGGTCGCTTATCGACCTAGCTGGATTATGCGAGGAAGCTGAGGCAACGAGAAAATGCCCCATCCTCCCAGAGAGGGGAAGGATGGGGCGCTCGAAACTGCTATTCCCGGAAAAAAGTAGTCGCGACTAACGCCGTCGTACTTGCCTGTCTGCAGACAACAGCGCTTGAAACCTCCGGCCAGAACCGCAGGGGCAAAGATCATTCCGGCCGAGCTTCTCCACGAGCTCTTTTTCGCCGTGGACGACTCGTTTCCCGCGCTTGACGTTGGTTTCGGAGGGGAATCCCTTCCGGCGCTTACTGCTGCGCCCGAAAGGAGGAGTGATTGGTGAGGGTTTCGTTCCGCATGGCAAGCCTCCTGTTGGGATCTGGACAATTCTAACATGCGAGCGAGAGACTTCGGGCTCATTTGACACTATCGGAGGGCCAGACTAGTATCGTTTTCTCGAGAGTTTGCGGGCCAAATTCGACGTAAGCGTATGAAGAACATAGGGATTGCGTATTTCGACTGCTTTTCGGGCATCAGCGGCGACATGGTGCTGGGCGCGCTGGTGGATGCCGGCGCGGACTTGCGCGCGATCGAAGCCGAACTGCGGAAGTTGAACCTGCCCGGTTGGACGATTTCGGCCAAGAAGGTGCAGCGCCGGGCGATTTTTGCCACGCACATCACCGTCGAAATCGCCGGAGGCCCTGAGGCTGGAAATCGAGCCTCAGGGGTTGAAACCCCTGGGAAAAGCGGCGTGGTTACGTCGGACCTGAAGGTCCGACCTCCTGAAGAACATGACCATCATGGCCACAGCCACGCCCACGCGCAAGAACACGGTCACGATTCCGCTCAGGGTTTGCATCCTGAAGCGTCGGGACAAACCCTGAAACCCGGCCATCGGGGGCTGACGGAAATTGTGAGGATGATTGACGCGGCCGGCCTTGCGCCGCGTGCGGCCGAGCGCGCCAAGAAGATTTTCCGGCGGCTGGGTGAGGCGGAGGCGCACGTTCATCAGGTGCCCATCGAGAAGGTGCACTTTCACGAAGTGGGCGCGGTGGATTCGATCGTCGATATTGTGGGCGCGGCGATCGGGTTCGAACTGCTCGGGATTGACGAATTTGCGTGTTCGTCGTTCGACGTTGGCGGCGGGCAGGTGAAGACGGCGCACGGGATCCTGCCGGTTCCGGCGCCGGCGACGGCGGAACTATTGCGCGGCGCGCCGACGCATTCGAGCGGAATTCAGCGCGAGTTGGTGACGCCCACCGGCGCGGCGATCGCGACCACTCTGGCGACACGCTACGCCGAGATTCCACCGATGACGTTGCGCGCAATCGGCTACGGCGCGGGCACGGCCGATTTGGCCGAAAAGCCGAACGTGCTGCGGCTGCTTGTAGGGGAGCGCGCGGAAACCGAAGCGGGGGAATATTGGGGTGCGCCGGTCACGGTGATTGAAACGAACCTCGACGACATGAGTCCGCAGATTTACGGCTATTTTGTCGAGCGGGCGCTGGCGGTAGGGGCGCTGGACGTTTTTTCGACGCCCGCGCAGATGAAGAAGAATCGGCCGGGGCTGCTGGTGACGCTGCTGAGCGAAACGGAAAATGTGGCGCGGCTGATTGACCTGGTCTTTCGCGAGACGACCACGATCGGCGTTCGCACGTATGAGGTGCGGCGGAAAACGCTCGAGCGCGAGCTTGTGCTCGTGGCGACGCCGTTCGGCGAAGTGCGCATGAAACTTTCGCGCATGAATGGCACAATTTTGAATGCGACTCCGGAATACGATGATTGCCAGCGGATTGCCGCAGCCAGCGGCGTGCCGTTGAAGCAGGTGATCGCCGCGGCTTCGTTCGAGTTTCAAAAACAGAAACAAACAGAAAAGCTTTAACCACAGATGAACACAGATAAACACAGATAAATACAAGCAAATACGGACAATTCATGGATAAGATTCGAGCCATTCTTTTGGTTTTTATCAGTGTTCATCAGTGTTCATCTGTGGTTAAAGCCTTGGGGTTTTCAGGCGGATGACGAAGCTGAAATACTATTTGACGACACCGATTTACTATGCGAATTCGCGGCCGCATGTGGGGTCCGCGTATACGACGATCGTGTGCGATGTCATCGCGCGTTACAAGCGGATGTGCGGTTATGAAGTGGCGTACCTTACCGGCACGGACGAGCATGGCGTCAACATCGAGCGCGCCGCCGAGACCCAGGGAATCACGCCTGCGGAGCTGGTGGACCGCAATCAGAAGATTTTTCTCGAGCTCTGGAAATTGCTCGGCATCAGCTATACGGATTTTGTGCGCACTACGTCGCCGCAGCATGCCATTGCCGTGCAAAACCTGATTCGCCGCACGCAACGCATCGAGCCGGAAGCGATTTTTAAGCGCAAATACGAAGGCCGCTACTGCATCTACGACAATTTGTACGTGAGCGATACGCCCGCGCCTGTCAATTGCGAGATCTGCGGGCGTCCGGCCGAGCTGATTTCCGAGGAAAATTATTTCTTCAGGCTTTCGTCGTACCAGGACAAGTTGCTGCAGCTCTACAGGGACAATCCGCGATTCGTCCAGCCGGATTTTCGGATGAACGAAGTGAAAAGCTTCGTCGAAAGCGGACTCAAGGATCTCTCGATCAGCCGGAAGTCAATCAAGTGGGGAATTCCGTGGCCGGGCGATCCCGAGCACGTTTTCTACGTTTGGTACGACGCGCTCACCAGCTACATGACTGGCATCGGATTTGTGGATGGCGAATCGAAAGACAGCGCGAAATTCAAGAGATTCTGGCCCGCCGACGTTCACATGATCGGCAAGGAGATTATTCGCTTCCACGCGGTGTACTGGCCCGCGTTCCTGATGGCGGCCGGTCTGCCGTTGCCGAAGCAGATTTTCGCGCACGGGTGGCTCCTCTTCGAGCAGGAGAAGATGAGCAAGTCGAAGGGCAACGTTGCGTATCCCGAGCCGATTGTGAAGGTGCTTGGCAATGACGCGCTGCGGTATTACTTGCTGCGCGAGACGGTGTTTGGCCAAGATGGCAACTTTTCCCGCGAAGCCCTGATCACCCGCTACAACGCGGACTTGGCGAACGGGCTGGGGAATCTAGCGAGCCGCGTCCTGACGATGATCACCAATTACTGCGGGGGTGTGATTCCGAACGAGGATGATCAAGGAAGCGAAACAGCCGAAGAGCTGAAATCGGACGAGCTTTTCCATAGCGGGCCGGGCGACGCAGTTCTGCTCGTCAACACAATGTATGGCGAATTCGATTTCGGCGGAGCTCTGGAGAAGATCTGGAATGTCGTCACCCGGACGGACGGGTACTTGACCGACAGCCGTCCCTGGGCGATCGCGGGCGATGAGGCGAAGCGTAAGCGCGTAAACGGAGTGTTGTGGAGGGCAGCGGAGGCCATTCGCTTTGCTACTGTGCTGGCCCATCCTGTGATTCCCGAAGCGACGCGGAAGATATGGGAGCAGCTCGGGCAATCGGGGAAACTGGCGGATGTGCGAATCGATCAGTTGCAATGGGGCGGATTGAAGCCGGGGACGCGGATCGGGAAGCCGGAGGCGGTGTTTCCGCGCGTGGACAAAAAAGAAGCATCGGAAAGGATTGAAGCGATGGAACAAGAGATACGGAATCCGGGAAGCGCGCAACCTGCGGCAACAACGCCGACTGCGGCGGGAAGTGCGGTGCCAGCCGCGGCGCCAGCGACAGATGCGAAAATCACGATTGACGATTTTGCGAAGGTGGAGCTGCGGGTCGGCGTCGTCAAATCGGCGGAACGCATTCAGGGCGCGGACAAGCTGTTGAAAGTGCTGGTGGATATTGGCGACGAAGTGCGGCAGGTGCTGGCCGGCATCGCGACGGCTTATGCGCCAGAGGATTTGGTCGGACGTAAAGTGGTGGTGGTGACGAATCTGGCGCCGCGAAAAATGCGCGGGCTCGAATCGAATGGCATGCTCCTTGCGGCGTCTGCGGGAGCGGACGGCAAGCCTGTGCTGTGCACGTTCGCGGAAGAAATTCCGCCGGGGTCGAAGGTGAAGTGACCTGAACCGGAAACCAAGACCTTTTAACCACAGATGAACACAGATAAACACAGATAAAAACAGGGATAAGGCAAAGGAAAGGCAGAAGAGAAAAAGGCAGGAAAGCAAAAGCGGAAAAGCAAACGCGGAAAAGTAAAAGCGGAAAAGTGAAAAGCAGATCCCTCACCGCCATCCGCGCAAGAGGCGCGCGGCTGGGTTCGGGATGACAGGCGGCCCGGTCTCGCGTGAACATTTGGGCGGCAAGGCAATGACGCAGGCGGATTCGTATGACATTTTGGCGCCGCATTATGACGCGGCTTATGCTTCGAAGGCCGATCTCATCGATGTGCCGTTCTATGTGGATTTGGCGCGGCAGTCGCGCGGGCCGGTGCTGGAGATTGCGTGCGGGACTGGGCGCGTCTTGCTCGAGATTGCGCGCTGGGGGATTCCGATCGAAGGCGTCGATAATTCGCCGGCAATGCTGGGAGTGCTGAAGGCGAAACTCGAACGGGAAGCGCGCGAGGTGCGCGATCGAGTGACGTTGCATGACGGCGACATGCGGCGTTTTCGCCTCGGCAAGAAATTTCCGCTGGCGATCATCCCTTTTCGAGCCATGCAGCACATGTACACGCTGCAAGACCAAGTGGACGCGCTCACGGCCGCGGCCGCGCACTTGCGAGAGGACGGCAGGCTCGCGTTCGACGTCTTTTATCCGAAGTTTCACCTTCTGGAAGCAGGCGTCGGGCAGGAGGTGGTGGATCTGGAGTGGACGGAAGACGCGGGGCGGCGAATCGTCCGGCGGTATTTTCGGAAGGAATCGGTCGACAAGATTCAGCAGGTCTTTGCCTTCACGTTCATCTTTCGGACGTACGAAGGGGAGAAGCTCGTGCGCGAAGAAATTGAGCCGCTGAAGTTGGGCTACTACACGTATCCGCATCTTCGGGCGTTGTTTCTGCTGGCGGGATTGGGAGTGGTGGAGGAGTACGGGTCATTTGCGAAAACGCCGTTGGATAATGCGGCGACGGATATGATTTTTGTGGTGAGGAAATCGCGCACGGGCTGACTGGACGAAGGTGCGAACATCCACCGCAGAGACCCGCCCTACAACGCCATGTACGAACGAAATGCAGCAAGAGGAAACCCCGGGGCTAAAGCCCGGCAACAATTAGCAGCGGGTTCGCGGGCCTAAAGGCCCACGCTTCCACCCAAGAGCAAATGAACATTATCGATTCACACGCGCATCTGGAGTTTCCGCAGTTTGATGAGGACCGCGCGGCGATGCTGGAGCGCGCGCGTGCGGCGGGAGTCGAGATGCTGCTCGCAATCGGCAGCGGCACGGGGCCTGACCGGCTGAACGCGGCGATTCCGTTTGCCGAGGAGCATGATTGGATCTACGCGACGGTGGGCATTCATCCGCACGAGGCGCAGCTCGCCACCGAGGAGCATTTCGCGCGCCTCGATGAACTCGCGCGTCACCCGAAAGTGATCGGGTGGGGCGAGATGGGCCTCGACTATTACTACGATCATTCGCCGCGCGACGTGCAGCAGCAGGTTTTTCGCCGCCAGCTGGGCCAAGCGCGCGCCGCGAAGCTGCCGATCATCATTCATTGTCGCGACGCCTGGGCGGACACCCTCGAAATCATTGACCAGGACTGGCGCTCGAGTGGCTTGGGCGGCGTTCTCCACTGTTTTACGGGCACGCTGGAAGACGCCCGCCGCGGCCTCGACATGGGATTCATGATTTCGTTCGCCGGCAACGTCACCTACCCCAAAATGCAGCACCTGCGCGACGTTGCGCGCGAGCTTCCGCTCGACCGCCTGCTGACGGAAACGGATTCGCCCTTTCTGCCGCCGCAGGGATTTCGCGGAAAACGCAACGAGCCGGCCCATGTCGTCGAGGTAGCGAAAGCGTTGGCGAGTGTGAGAGACTTAGGCCAAGAAGAGATTGCAGCCACGACCGCGGAGAATTTTCGCCGTTTCTTCCGCATCAAAGGAAGGGTCGGAGGCACGGTGGGGAGCACGGTTCCTCCCGCTGGGCGCGGGTAAAAGGGAGCGCATGGCCTTCGCAGTTCAACTCGCCAAGGGAATTTTCGACCTGATTCGCGAGGATCTTTCACTCGTCGAGCAGGAAATCGCCGCGCAAAGCGCGGTGGCGATCGAGCCTGTGGCCGAAATTTCGAGCTACCTGCGCGAGGGCGGCGGCAAGCGGCTGCGCCCGGCGCTGCTGTTGCTTTCGGCTGGCGCCGCGGGGTATCGCGGGTCGAGCGCGATTCGATTGGGCGCGGTGGTGGAGCTGATTCACAGCGCCACGCTGGTTCATGACGACGTAATCGACGGCGCAAACACGCGCCGTGGCCGTCCGAGCGCCAACGCTCGCTGGGGCAATCACATGAGTGTGCTCGCGGGCGACTGGCTTTACATGCAGTCGTTCGAGATGGCGCTGCGCGAGCGCAATTTCGCGGTTCTCGACATCCTGATCGATCTCACGCAAAACATGGTGGAAGGCGAACTTTTGCAGCTCACGCGCCTGGGGCAAATCGATTTGTGCGAAGCGGACGCGACGGAGTTGGCCTATCGCAAGACGGCATGTCTCTTCAGCGGATGCGCGCGGCTGGGCGCGGTGCTCGGGCAGCAGCCGAAGCATATTGAGGAGTCGATGGCCGAATACGGGCGCAGCGCGGGCCTCGCTTTTCAGCTTGTGGACGATTTACTCGATTTTACCGCTTCACCGGAACAGCTTGGCAAGCCCGTGCTGAGCGATTTGAAGGAAGGCAAGGTCACGCTGCCGCTGATTTTTGCGCTCGAGTCGAGTGCGTCCCCGCATCCGGCTTCTGCCGGCGGCAATGGCCATGCGAATGGCGACGGAAGGCGGCTGGTGGCTGCGGTTCTTGCCGAGCGCGGGTTCCAAAGCGTCCGGCCCGCGCAGATCACGGAGCTCGTGCGCGCGACGGGCGCCCTCGATCGCGCCGGAAAATTGGCGCGCCAGTACGCGAACCGCGCAAAAGCCTGCCTGGAAGGATTGCCTGACACCGAATACCGGCGAGCGCTGCTCGCCGTCCCCGATTTCATCCTCGACCGGCAAAATTAGAAAATCGAAAAGAGAAAAGAGTGTGTCGCGCCTACGGCACTGGGGATTGTTTCTCGGACTTTCCCAGCGCGTAAGCGCTGGGCTAACTTATGTCGCGCCTACGGCGCTTGAACTCTTCGCTCGGCATGGACTTCGAATGAAGCCGCTTCGCGGTCCAGGTCGGCTTCGTCGATCACAGCCAGCGGAACATGGTGCCGGCCCAGAAAATCTTCGGTCTCGACGCGGGAAAGGCCGAGCATTTCTGAAATCTGGTACAGCGTCAGACTTTGATCGCGGTAGCTTTCGAGAGCGATGGCCTCCAGCGCGTGACGGGAGAGATCTGCGCCGGTAGCGGAAAGCCGCTTAGCAATGTCATCGGGGATGTGCAGTGTGACTTCCATATCCCTCAGTTTAGCACGCCAATGCTCTTCGGCGTCGGCTGTGGAAGAGCGTATGTCGCTCCTACGGCGCTTGAACTGTTAGCGCCTTTGTGGCGTCCGCCATTAGATCTGACGGCTTCCAGTTATTGTCGTGGAACCAGGCAAGGATTTTGCCGTCCGGTGAGATCAGGCTGGTGCTGATCGAGTGCGTAATCTGGCCGCGTTCAGCGTTGTAGTACAGGCCGAAGAACTTGGCGATTTCGGGCAGTTCCTTTTCCTGAGCCGACGCAAACTCCCAGTGATCGAAAGGCCGATCTGTTCCGGTCGTGTCGCGGAACGATGCGGCATACGTCCGCAAGGCGGGCGTGTCGTGAGCCGGGTCAAAGCTGACGCTCAGCAATCGAATCCTGGACGCGGGAGGTGTCTCTTTGCGAAGCATGGCGTACATGTGAGCGAAGTTGTCGGAAACTTTCGGGCAGAAATCGGCAAACGGACAGCGAGTGTAGATGAACGTGAGAAGCAGCGCGTCGCCGCGAAATGACCGCAGGTGAATCCGCCTCCCGTTTTGGTCGAGCAGCGCGAAATCAGGAACGGCGTCGCCGGGCTGCGGCATGTGGAAGTTGGAGTTTGACGCGGGATCAGGCTTAGGCTGAGGCGCTTTCTTGACGATGACCACGTTCTCGAGATGCGGGACGCCTTCCGTGACGACCACGTCGGCCGTGATTTCGTCGCCCGGCGCGAGCGTCGCCAATACTGTGGTGTCGGGAACTGGATAAAACATGGTCATCGCGCCCATGAAGCCGGGAATGGCGTCGTGGTCCACTTCGGCCGAGTGGTCGTTCGCGTTCACCGACACGATTTTGCCGTGAAGATGGAACCGCGGCCCCGATTCCGCAGGTTTCCATCTACATCCGGCGGACGCGAACAGCGACGCCAGAATGCAGACGGAAAAGATCGAAGCCCGTCGAATTCGACGGCGGCCGCTCCCTGAGTGTTCCGGCATAATTCTCCCCAACATCAATAATGGAATCGCCAGCGAAACTCCGCGTAGATTTCGCGCGGATCATTGTAATGGAAGCCGCCGAACGTCAGGCTGTTGTCGAGCAGCACGCGGCGATTGGCCACATTCAGCGCGGTGACCGAAATCGAGTAACGCTCGCGAAAGCTCTTTCCGAGCGAAACGTCGAAGGTCGTGTGCCCCGGCAGATAGTGGCCCGGATAGAACTGGTTCGGCGAACCATTCGTGAAACCAGAACCATAGTAGACGTTCGACGAGGCAAAGGCCCGCCAGGGAAGACTCATCTCGAAACCTGCAGTCAGCGTGTTCCGTTGATCGTGATCGAGAGGAGCATATCCCGGCGCGGGTTGGCACGAGGGACTCGCCGGCGGAGAGCAAATTAATCCGCCGGTGATTGCGCCCCGAGCCTCCGCAACCTGGTTCGAGTAGGCGAGATGAACATGGCCGCGATTCCATATTCGAGGGGATCGCAGCGTGAGTTCCCACGCCTGGATGAGCGCGCCGTCGATTGTCACCGGGAAGAAGATATTGGATTCGCCCACGTTGTTGTGGTCGAAGAAATTGCGGGCGCGCGTCTGGAAAGTGTCGGCGTCGAGCGCCCATCCGCGGAAGGGAATCGTCAGGCCGAACTGATGCTCCTCGTCGTGCTCGCCCCGCAACGGAACAAAGGTTGTGTTCGAATTGTTCGCAAACTGGAGCAATGGCCCGGAGGCGGTCAGGAGTGGCGGCGCCTGGTAGAAATCCCCGTAGAACGCGCGAAACACCCAGTTGAGATGCGGAATTCGCAGGGCCGCTCCGAACCGAGGACTGGTGGCATTCTCCGTGATGCCGCCAGTGAAGTGTGACTGGCGCACTCCGGCGGACAGAGTGAGCCACGAGGTGACTGTAAATTTGTCGTCGACGAAGGCTTCGACGAGGCCGCCGCTGGTGTTTTCAACGTCCGTAAAGTTCGGATTGCTTTGATCGTTGAAGATGGCGCCAAAAACTTCGCGGTCGCGCTGGCCAAAACCGTAAACGCCCGCCTGGATGTCGTTCCTTGCAAAATTGGCGCTGAGAGTGGCTTGCGCGCCGCCATAGTGCGTTGCCCTCTCGTCCGTTGTGCTCACCGGGAAATCATTGGGCGCACTTTTGTAGTTGGCGCTGTTGTAGTGGTAGAAGGGCGAAACGGTCAGCAATGTGTTCGCGTTGATCGTGCGCACCCAGGAGAAAATCGCATAGGCGTCAGCCTCGGAATTGGCGTCGCGAAGGTCGCTGCTTGTTGGATCGTTCGGATCGTAGGGAATTTGATAGTAGTCGCGGCGCAATGATGTGACGAGGCGCAGTTGGTCTCGAGGGGTGGCGTTGTAAATGAAAGAGCCGAAGCCGCCGAATCCGTTTTCGGCATCGTGGAAAGTCTGGCCGATCGGAGTCTGCAGACCCAGGTCGCTGCGATTGCCGTTCACGCTCGCAAACTACGCGAACCGGTCGGTGTGGCTTCCGAAATTGAGTTGATCGTTGGTCTGGTAGAAATTGCCCAAGCTGGTCACGAGCTCCGCTTCGTTGTTGCGCTCGAAGCCGGTGCGCGGGACAACGTCGAAAACTCCATAGGTGCGGTCGCCGTAACTTGCCTCATAGCTGCCGCGCTGCACTTCGAGGTAGTCGATGTCCTTGGGGTCGATTTGCGGGCCGACATTGCTGGCGATATTCGTGTTAGGAATCGCGACGCCGTCCACCAGCCAGCTCACCTGGTGGCCGCCGCGAACGTGCAACTGGTCGTGCGTAACGTAGGAGCCTGGAACGTAGTCGGTGATCTCCTGCAAGCTATTGGTGCGGTCAGCACCGGGCGTGCGCTCGATGTCACTGCGGTCAACGAGCGTGGTGGGCGTCACCGACTCGACGTTCGCAACGTTCGGCGCTTCGGCGGCGACGGTCGCCGTCTGGTTCACCGACGCCAGCGCGAGCGGAATGTGCAACACGGGCGACGATGTGGAAATCAAGGTGACGTGTTGTTCCGCCGTTTGAAAGCCGTCCTGGCTGACGGTGACGACGTAATCGCCTACCGGAACAGCCTGGAAAGAAAACTCGCCGTCCTGGTCCGTTTGCGTCTTCTGCGACCAGTCAGAGGTGGCTGACTTCAGAGCGACGCTCGCCCCTGCAACCGGGCGGTGCTGCGGATCGTGAACGATTCCGTGAATGTTTTCGAATATGGTGCCGCGTGCCACGCCAGCAAACAAAAGGAGCAGCGCAGCGAGCCAGTATGGCCCGAGCTTCCGCATGAAAAGCCTCCGTGAAGGATTGGTTGTGCGAAGCTGCCGAACGGAGGCTAGCTTCTCGGAGGTTGGAAGGGAGCGGGAAGGAATCCGGAGAATGCAGCGTGCTGGTCTTGAAACAAAGAGCGCCGCGAGTGCGTCGGAAGTGACAGCGCAGTGAAACTTGACAGCATTGTTGGCGGCAACGGCGCCAACAGCGCAACGGACCTGGGTCGCTTCGAGCTCATCCCGCACTGGAACGCGTGGCCCACAGCGCCGTGGTGACACGACATTCCTTCAGTCTGCGATGAGCCGGCTGAACCAGGAGAATGCGCCGTGTGCCGCACACAACACATGCCGTCGCACGAGGGTGTCGTGGCGGTCTGCGCCAACAGCACAAGCGGCAGAGCCGCCAACAGAAGTGCAATGAGGATGGCTTGCGCGCGGCGCATGTTCCCGGGGGTTAGACTAACACACGTGGTCGCACGTTAGCAGTACGCGCGCTGGCTCCGCTCTGGATCGGCCGTTCCCAGCCAGTTTGCGTTCAAAAAGGCTTCGCGGTAGGCTCGGTTTGTGCTGCTGTTCAAACTCATCTACGACCACCGCTACGACTTGAATCTTGGCGCGCACGTGTTCCCGTCGCAAAAGTACCGCATGATTCACGATCAGCTTCTGGCGGAGGGAATCGCGGGCCCCGAGGATTTTCTGTCGCCTCAGCCGGCGACGGATGCCGATATCCTGAGCGTTCATTCGCAAGAGTATTTCTACAAACTGAAAACGGGGAACCTGAGTTACGAGGAAAAACTGCGGATGGAGGTGCCGTACTCGAAGGAATTGATTGTGGCGTGCTGGCTGGCAGCCGGCGGTTCGATTCTCGCGGGGCGGCGTGCCCTGGAAGACGGATGGGCCGCGAACGTTGGCGGCGGATTTCATCACGCGTACCCGGACCACGGCGAGGGCTTCTGCGTGATTCACGACGTTGCCGTGGCGATTCGCCGTCTCCAGTATGATGGCGCGATCGAAAGAGCGATGGTGGTGGACACTGACGTGCATCACGGGAACGGGACGGCCGCGATCTTCGGCGGGGATGGCTCCGTTTTCACCCTCTCGATCCATCAGGAAAATAATTATCCGTATCCAAAACCGCCTTCCACGATCGACATCAATTTGCCCGACGGCGTGGGCGACGACGATTATCTGGCGATTCTTGAAAAGCACCTGCACCAGGCTTTTCACGATTTCGCGCCGCAGATTCTGTTTTATGTGGGAGGCGCCGATCCTTATCGCGAAGATCAGCTCGGAGGGCTTGCGCTAACCATGGAGGGACTCGCTGGGCGTGACGCGCTTGCGTTCGACTATGCGCGCCGCCACAAAGTGCCTGTCGCAATCACCCTTGCGGGCGGATACGCGCGCCGCGTGTCCGACACGGTGCGCATCCACATCAACACAATTCTTGCAGCGCGCGACGCCGCGCAACAACAAAAAGCCCGGGCGGAAACAACCGCGCGGTGACGATAGGGTGCGCTCGCCGCGGGCCGATTTTTCGGAGAAGAGCCGTAGGACGGCGGCGTTACGAAAGAAAGCACGCTTAGTGGCTGACGAGAGCATTCTGGAGTGCGGTGTTCAGCGAGCTTGAGAACCCGCGCCGGTCCAGTCCTTCCACGCGATAAATGATCTTGCCATCCTGGTCGAGGACCACCACGGTCGGCAGGCTTCCCACTTTCAAGAAGTTGTCGAGCCCGTCCGCATACACGACGGGAATATCCCACTTTTCGTGTTGCAGGAATGGCGCTACCTGCGCGTCGTCCTCATCAGCATTCACCGCGAAGAACGCCACATTCGGATTCCCGCCGTAGTTTTTCGCCACTTGAATCAACAGAGGCTCGAGTTCCAGGCACGGTCCGCACCACGTGGCCCAAAAACTCAGCACAACAACTTTGCCTTTGACGGTGGAAAGCGACATCGGCGTCCCATCCAGGCGCCGGAGGGTGAAGGCGAACGTGTCTTTCGCGTCTTTGTTGCGCGCTGCAGGAAATGCCGCGGCGGGCGGTGTGGCCAGCCGGTCGTATGCGGCGAGAATTTCTTCACCCAAGCCTTGCTCGCTTCCGTGCACCGTGCGCCAAACGTTGCCCAGCTTCTTCCGGACTTCCCGACGGTCCACTTTGCCCGCCGGCCCCGTATCTGGCAGGACGAAAGCCAGAGCGTACTCGTCGATTGCCTTTGCCGGATCGTTTCTCATCTCCGCCATTTCGCCGAGCAATTCTGCCGCGGGGCCGTTGGCTCGAATGGAATAGCTCGTTTCGAGATCTTTGATTGCGGGGCCGTAATCGTGCTCCGTGTTTTCCACCTGCCCGCGAAGGTAATAGAGAACCATAAGGAAATTATTCTGTTGCTGCTGCCATTCGACGGCCGATTCGCGGGCGGGCCGCTGCTCCGGTATCGATTTTTCCACGCGATCGAGCACGCGGGTAATGTATCCCGCAGCGCGCGTCAGGCTCGCTTCGTCGCCTTTGCGCTGCAGGTACCCGACGGCGACCAGCATCATGTCCGAATCCTCGGGCTGAATCGCCACCAGGCGCTCCGAATAATTCAAAGCGCAGGCGTCGTCCTGAAGCTGCTCGCACGCTTCCACCAGCGCGCGATAGACGCCTGCCCGCCGCGGCGCGTCGGGATATTGCAGCAAATACTGTTCGAGGTTTCGCACGAGCGCCGCCCGGTCGCTTCCTGAAGCGGACAGCGTTTTCTCGAGCGCCATTTCGGCCGAAGCGTCATTCTTGCCCGGCGGATCCAGGGCGGGCGTCCCCTTGGAAGAGGGAATCGTGTTTTGCCCCAGCGCCGCAGGAGTTAACGAAAATAACCCGGCGCATAGAGCGAAAAAGGCAAAGCGCATAACGGCCTATTCTAGCGAGTTCGGGAAGGGAGTGCTTGGAAAGTCGCCCGGCGTAAAGTCAAAAGGGATTAGTGCAGCGTGATTTTTCCGGAGGAGGTCTCGATCTCGACGCGGCCTTTTCCGTCGCCGATTCGCGCCCGAACTTCATGCTTCGCGGCGGTGCCTTCCAGCACGATCGGAATCCCCGCATCGATGTCTCCGGAACTTGTATGAGCGTAGAGCCTGAAACTCGCGTCGGACGGAACGTGCAGCGACACATCCCCCGAACTCGCGTGGAGATCCCAAAAGATCGATGCTCCCGGATTGCCGTTGATTTCGACGTTGCCCGATCCCGTATGTACGCGCAAATCCGCGTGCGATCCGTCAACGCTTACGTCGCCGCTGCCGGTTTCAGCCACCACAGCATCGTTGGGCTGTTGCACTTCAACGCTGCCCGAGCCCGTATGGAGTCGCACTGCGCCTTTGGCACCGCGCACTGACATGTCACCTGATCCGGTCGTCACCTGCACCTGGCCCTGAACGTCGGACAACTTCACGTCGCCGCTTCCGGCCAGCGCCTGGATATCGTTGCCGATTTCATTCGCTTCAATATTCCCAGAGCCCGAAGTAAAGGTCGCAGGTCCGTGTATTCCTTTCACAGTCACGTCTCCTGAGCCCGAGACGCTGTGAAGTTGCGAATTGGCGGGAACCACGATGGTGTAGTCAATCGAAAGGTTATTCGGGCGATGGCCGACGCCTCCGACGCGAATCAGATTGTTGTCCTGCGACACCGGAGGATGCGCCTCGATTTCGGCAAGCTTTTGTTTGGCGTTTTCCGGCGACCAACCGCGCGCCCGAATCTCGCCGTGGATGCGCACTTCGCCGTCCGATCCCGGCGTGATGCGCACGTCACCGCTGCCGGTAGCTACTTCAAGCTGCACGGGGCCATCGACCTTGAACGAGCGGTCGAATGCGCCATCGGCGCCCATCTCTCCCACGCATCCCGCTGCCATCGCGGCAGCAAGCAGCGCGGCCATCAACCAGATTCGATTGGTTCGTCGTCCAGGTTGGATCGTCTTGAGCATGTTATCGAGGAAAGCTTCGTCTTCGCGTTGCGTGAACCTTCCTATCAGAAATATACGAAAAAGCGCAACCAGAAGTTCCGTCGACCCTACGAAAGTGAGGCCGATGGCGATGTTGCAGAGGCTACTTCGGCTTGAGCAGCAAATTGAGCGAGCCCTGGCGATAGCCCTCGAGATCCAGCGCGACGAACGCGAACCCTGCCTCTTTCACGCGCGCCGAAATCTGCGCCGCCATGTTTGGATCGAGCCCCCGCGCCAGCTCGTCCGGCGCAAGCTCAATACGCGCGAGCTCGCCGTGCGCGCGAACGCGGAATTGGCGAAATCCGAGCTCGCGCAGGGCGGCTTCACCTCGTTCCACTTTCTGCAAGAGTTCCGGAGTGACGGCGATGCCGTACGGCACTCGCGAAGACAAGCACGCCGACGCGGGGCGATCCCACGTCCGCAGGCCGGCGCGGTGCGAGAGAAGACGAACCTCCACCTTCGACAGCCCCGCATCGAGCAGCGGAGCGAGCACTTGGTGTTCGTGCGCCGCGCGATGGCCGGGACGGAAATCGTGAGTGTCGTCCGCGTTGACGCCGTAGGCAATTGCGCCGAAATTCCTCTCCTGGGCCAGAGCCTCCATGCGATCGAAAAGCTCGTCCTTGCAGTGGTAGCAGCGGTCGGCGTTGTTCGCGATGTAGAGGGGATTCTCGAACTCTCGCGTCTCGATGAATTCGTGCCGAATTCCGGTCGCGAGCAGGAACTCTTCCGCTTGTTCGCGGTCGTGCGCGGAAAAGCTGGGCGATAATGCCGTCACTGCCAGCGCGCGAGTGCCGAGCGCCTGGTGCGCCGCCCAAGCAAGATATGCGGAATCCGCGCCGCCCGAAAATGCAATCAGCAGGGAATCGAGAGGCCGCAGCGCGTCGAGGAGTTTCGCTTCTTTCTCGCAGGCAATCGCTTCTTGCGCCGGAGAAATCAGCATTGGAGATGGAGAAGCCATGCCCGCTGAGTATATCCCACCTATATCGCCCAACTACACAGGTTCACTCACTGGAAGTCGAGCATCACGTCCAGCTTGGCGCCCGCCGGATCCTTCTGCAGGAAGCGGCCGACCTTTTCGTAGTGGACGGGAAGGCCGGCGAGAGATTGCTTGATCCCGCTGTTGAGAAATTCTTCGTACACCATGTTATCAAACACGGCGCCGGTCGGGATCCTCCAGCCAGCGCGAATTCGGCGCTCGCCTTCCTTTGAGAGTCCGGTGAGAACGAGATTGCCCATGCGGTACTGCGGCCCCTCCGTGATTTTCGCTTCGTAGCTGACGCGCTTTGTGGCGTCGTCAAAATGCGGCACGCGATCCAAAACCAGATCGAGATAGCCGAGGCGTTCGTAGGCCTTGCGCGCGTTTTCCCACGTGGACTGTATTTTCATTCCGTCGGCGCTGGCGCCCAGGCTCAACTCGACGAGTTTGTCGAGCTCGCTCGCCGGAATCGCCGTGTTTCCGCTCCATTTGACGCCGCCCCAATTGAATGCGGGACCCGGATCGACGGGCGCGCGCACGACAACTTTGCTGGTTCCTTCCACGTGTACGCTGGGCTCACCAAACTCGACGCGCAGAAACCCGTGCACGAGATACACCGGCCGCACTTGCTCGAACTCGAAAAGCTCAACCGCGCTGCGGGAAAACGGCTTTCCAACCAAGTCGGCGATGCGCTCCTGAATACCGTGGTCGCTGCCCGCCAGCGCGTCGGAAAATTCAACGGTCTGGACGTTTACCGCGGTACCCTCCGCGCGGAACCGCAAGACTTGCCGGCCGCTGGCTGGCAGAGTCACGAGCTCATGTGAGACGTTTGCCGAAATTCCACGAGCCACTAATTGTCTGCTGAGCGCCGAAGAAACATCGTCGAGAATCGATCCATGATCGGGAACGGTCCCGTCGAACAGATGCACCGACGTTTTGATCGCACCGATGAGCTCGTCATCGGTGAACCACGGAAAATTGTCGAAGAGCACGGGAACCGTGGGCGCGTCGGCCACATCGTATTCGACGCTGACGCCGGCGGTTTCGGTGGTGAAGCGGTATTGAACGTTCGAAAACAGTCCCAGGGCGGCAAGCGCGTCCGCGCCCTTCTGGATGTCGTCACGAGTGATTTGATCGCCGGGACGCAGGCCCGTGGCCGGCGCGATCTGCGCGGACTGGAATCGCGAGGATCCCTTCACCGCAACTGCCTCGAGTCGTGAAGCGGGCGCATTGGATGAGGATTGCGCTAATGCCTGCGTTGTTAGTAGAAGGCCGAGAAGAGAAGTAAGCCGGACAAGGTTCATAGGCGGAAAACTATTGGAATGCAATTGTTACGTCAACGGTTGCATTCTGTTTTGTCACGTTGAAACCTGAGCTTCGTCCCATTCCCTTTTCGAACAATCTACGACTCGCGACTTTTCTGACGAATTCTGCCGGACAAGGCCCGTTAAAAACGATGCGCGCCCAGTTATGGCGGGTATTGTAGGGGAATTGAATTTAAATGGGGAGTCTATTCGACGGTGACGGACTTGGCGAGATTCCGCGGTTGGTCGACGTCGCAGCCGCGACGCACGGCGATGTGGTACGCCAGCAATTGCAGCGGCACGATCTCGAGAATCGGCACGAGCAGGTCGGGCGCGGCCGGAATTTCGATGGCATGACTCGCCGTTTCGCGCGCCAGCCGATCGCCTTCCGTCACGATCGCGATCACGATACCATCCCGCGCTTTCACTTCCTGCATGTTCGAAATCGTTTTCTCGTACCGCGTCATCGAGGCGGGATCGGATTCGTCGCGGGTCGCGATCACCACCACCGGAAGATTCTCGTCGATGAGCGCATTGGGCCCGTGCTTCATTTCGCCCGCCGGATAACCCTCGGCGTGGATGTAAGAGATTTCCTTGAGTTTCAGCGCGCCTTCCAGCGCGATCGGGTAGTGAATTCCGCGCCCGAGAAAAAGAAAATCCGTGTGCCGGAAAAACTGCCTGGCCAGCTCCTCGACGTCCGCGTCGTGCTGCAAAATGCTCTCGATCTTGTGTGGAATCCGCGTCAGCTCCTGCATCAATTTCTCAGATGCGGCGCCGGATAATTTACCGCGGACTTGGCCGAGATACAGCGCCGTGAGCAACAGGGCAGTGAGTTGCCCTGTGAAGGCTTTCGTCGACGCGACTCCGATTTCGGGTCCGGCGTGAGTGTAAATCGTGCCGTTTGCCTCTCGCGTTAGCATCGAGCCGACCACGTTGCAAATCGCCAGGATTTTCGAGCCTTTCTGGCGCGCCTCGCGTTCGGCGGCCAGTGTGTCCGCGGTTTCGCCGGACTGGCTGATCGCCACCACCAGGCTGTGCTTATCGAGAATGGGATCGCGATACCGGAACTCGCTGCCGTAATCCACTTCCACCGGCAGATGCGCGAGGCGCTCGATCATGAATTTCCCGGCGAGGCCGGCGTGCCAGCTCGTTCCGCACGCAACGATCTTCACATCACGGAAATTGCGGAACTCTTCTTCTGAGATGTCCATTTGATCGAGGAAGACTTTGCCGGACACCTGCGAAATGCGTCCCAGGAGAGTGTCGCGCACCGCGCGCGGCTGCTCGAAGATTTCCTTCTGCATGAAATGCTTGAAGCCACCCTTCTCCGCCATGATCGGGTCCCATGTGATGTGCTGGGCGGGCCGCTTGATTTCGCGGCTTTCGAAATCGAGCAGGCGCACGCCTTGCGGCGTGAGGATGGCGATTTCGCCATCGCCGAGAAAGAAGACGCTCCGTGTGTGCTCCAGCAGCGCTGGAATATCGCTGGCGACGAAGAATTCATGGTCGCCCAGGCCCACCACGATCGGCGGTCCCAAGCGCGCTGCCACAATCTTGTTCGGGTCCCGAGTGGAGAGCGCCACCAGCGCGTACGCTCCAGTCATTACCTTGACGGCCTTCAGCACAGCCTCTTCGAGCGGCACATCCTTGGTCGAAAACTTCTCCAATAGGTGCGCGATGATTTCCGTGTCCGTCTCGGTCTGGAATTTGTGGCCTTCCTGCGCGAGCTGGCGCTTCAGTTCGAGATAGTTTTCGATGATCCCGTTGTGCACCACGACGATCTCGCCGGTGCAATCCCTGTGAGGGTGAGCGTTCTCTTCGGTGGGGCGTCCGTGAGTGGCCCAGCGCGTGTGGCCGATGCCGTAAAGTCCTTCGAGCGGCGTGGCGCGAATGGATTCTTCCAGGTTGCGAAGCTTTCCGGGAGCACGGCGAATCTCGAGCTTGCCATCGTTCCCGACCACTGCGATACCCGCCGAATCGTATCCGCGATATTCCAGGCGTCGCAACCCGTCGAGGATCAGCGGCACAACCCGCTTTGGCCCGATATAACCGACAATCCCGCACATCCTGGCAGCTCCTGTTAGCGCAACTGGGACACCGCACCGATTCGGCCGGCGCGGCTCCCGACAAATTTAGGTTAGCACAGTCCAATATTCGAGGGGGGAACCGCGCCTTCCCGAGATTCCAAAGAGGGAATTATCGGCTTGGTCGAGGATTTCGAAGCGAAGCTCTTCTAATAACGGGTTCGTGCCTACTCGCCGCGACGATCGGCCCAAGGAACTCATCTGAATCCTTGTTGACCACTGAATCATCTAGTCCCAATGCGGAATGAAACGCGAGATCGTATACGAAAGGACAAGAACATGGGCCAGTCACTGAAGGGGAAGATTGCAGTTATCACGGGAGCGAGCCGCGGCATTGGCCGCGCGATCGCAATTCGGCTGGGGCGCGACGGCGCTTTGGTGGCCGTGCATTACGGGCGTAATAAGGCCGCCGCCGACGGAACGGTGCGCGAAATCGAAGCAGCAGGAGGCGGGGCATTCCCCGTTGGCGTGGAACTAGGTACGGTGGCCAGCGTAGAGCAGCTCTTCAAGTTACTGGACGCAGACCTGACCAAACGGAATGGAAGCAACCAGTTCGATATTCTAGTGAACAACGCCGGGGTGGCGCCGGACTCTTCCGTTGAATCGGCCACGGAATCTGTCTACGACGAAGTATTCGCTTTGAATGTGAAGGTTCCGTTTTTCGTGAGCCAAAAAGCATTGCCGCGTTTGAGGGATGGCGGGCACATCATCAACATCTCTTCCGGCGTCACGCGCATCGCCTTTCCGGAAAAGGCGGCGTACGCGATGACGAAGGGCGCGTTGAATATCTTGACGCTCGAGCTGGCCAAGGCGCTCGGGCCGCGAAACATCACCGTGAACACGCTCGCACCCGGATTCACGGACACAGACATGGCTGCGGACATTTTGAACAATCCGCAGGGCAGGGAATATGCGAGCTCCATTTCTGTGTTCAACCGGGTGGGCACACCGAATGACATCGCAGACGCCGCTGCGTTTCTCGCGTCGCACGATGCGCGGTGGGTTACGGGCCAATACCTTGACGCCACTGGCGGCGCGCGCTTGTAATTTGCTTCAGCCGCGGGCAGCTGCGGACCGGGAAACCTAATCGAGGATTTCGAAGCGGAATTCTTCGATGACGGGGTTGGTCAGGACGTCCTTCGCGATGCGTTCGACTTCCTTTTGGGCCTGCTCGCGACTGCTCCCGTTCAGTTGCAGCACGAAGAATTTGCCCTGGCGCACGTCCTGCACCTGGGCGTGCCCCAACGACGCGAGCGCCCGCAAAATCGTCTGCCCCTGCGGATCAAGAACGGTGGATTTGAGCATTACCCAAACGTGGGCTTTCATTTTTGTCTCTCTTTACTCAACGTCGGGGAATTATATCAGGCAGTTCATTTTGCCGCTGCGCGAAAATCCTCGAGCAATTGGCGCTTGTCGGCGGGCGGAAGGAAAGCAGCGCTGAAACTGTGCTCGGCCAGGTTCAAGAGCTGCTCGTTCGAGAGGCCGAGAGCCGCCGCCTTCGAATACTCCGTGAGCAAATCCGTGTGAAACATTCCGGGATCGTCGGTGGAAAGCGTCACCGCGAGCCCGCGCTCGAGGAATTTCGGCAAGGGATGATCCGCCAGCGCGGCATCGGTTTTGCCCGTCTGCTTGGCAAGCGCGCCCGTGCAGAGATTGCTGGTGAGGCAGTTTTCGAGCACCACTTTGCGGTTGGCGAACGACTCCGCAAGCGCCGGATCATTCATCACCGCGATTCCGTGACCGATGCGCTCCGCCCCGAGAATTTCCACGGCCTCGCGAACCGATTCGGGCCCGCCAATTTCCCCCGCGTGACAAACCACGCGCAAGCCTTCGCTGCGCGCGTAGTCAAATGCCGGACGGAAGTTGACGGCTGGAAACGCAAGTTCATCGCCGCCCATCCCGAACGCGATCACGCCGGATTTCTGCAACTTTGCGGCCCACCGCGCCACTTCCATCGCGGCGTCGGGGCCCCACTGGCGCGCCGCGTCGAAAATCCACGCCGTGCGCAGTCGGCGGAAGGGAACGCTGAGCGCCATTTCGCGAATCGCCTCGAAGTTCGCGTCAACGTTCTGCATGCGGCGCAGCATCACGCCCGTCGAGATCGTGATCTCGGCGTAAACCACGTTTTGACGAATCAGCTCTTCCGCGAGCCGCTGCGTAATCAGCCGGTAGTCGTCCGGATCGCGCAGAAACGACGTCACCCACTTAAAAGCTTCGATGAAGCCCGCGAAGTTCGAATAGTTGTAGCGGGCAGCAACCGCTTCCGGCGTGATCTGCACCTCGTGGCGCGCGGCAAGTTCGACGGCGGTATCAGGCCGAATCGAGCCTTCGAGGTGGATATGAAGTTCAGCCTTCGGAAGCGCGTCGACGATGGTCGGTTGCCGGCTCGCTTGTGGGGTCGTCTGGGTCACGAATTCCGTTTCATTGCGACGGCAACGCGGGGCGGCCTGCGTTGATCCACGCCGTCATCCAGTAGGATCCGATGTCCGTCGACGCGTCGGAAAGTTGCCGCACCAGCACCGCGCCTGCTTGCGCGTAGAACCGGTCGTAATATTCGTCCGCGTAACCGGTCAAGCCCTGGTGCGAGCGACGGTCTGCGAGCAGCACATTTTCCAGCCATGAATGCGCGCTGAGGGCCATCTCGAACGCGTGATCGGTGGGATCGGAAATGAACGCCGCCTCGTTCGGTTTGACGAAGAAAAACAGCTGATATCTGTCCACCAGCCCCGAATCGAACCTCCCCTTCACTCCCGGTTGACCGGAAAGCTTCCCGTCGGTATTCACGGCCGTGTTGAAAGGATCGTGCGCCGCCGCCACATAGTGGGCGAGCGCAGCCGCGGCAACCTTGGCCTCTGACCAGTTGCGGTCCTGAAACGCGTCCGTGAGTTTCTTGCTGGAAAGCCCGATCTGCCACGGAAGCAGGCCATATGTCTCGAGGGTTCGCCTGCTGTATTTTGCGACCGCGGCCGTATAGACGCGCGGCAGCGCTGTATAGGGAAAGGGGCCGTAATGGTCGAGTTGGATGAAATCCTTGTGCTCGTCGGCCGCAATCTTTGCATCCAGGGTCCCGGCGTCGGTCACATGTTGGACGAGATACTGGCGGTTGCCTTCGAAGAAGCTCCCCATCTCCTGCGGCAGCGTATCGATGGCTTTGTTCGTCGCCAACCGCTCGGCGTTCTCACCCCAGCCAAACGAGGATGCCACCGCGAACGCAACAAGCGCCGCGATCAGCACGAAACCCGCGCAGAGGCGATGCAACGTCAATTCATTTGTCCTTCGCGTCACTTTCCCTTCGTAGCCGCAGCTTGAATATTTGCGTTCGAGAGCTGGCTATGACGCCGTCCGTAAAGGTTGTACAGGACCAGGCCGATGATCAGCCACACGAAGAAGCGAATCCAGTTCGTGATCGGCAAACCCGCCATCAGCAGCAGACATGTGAGAATCGTAACCACCGGCGCGAGGAGGCCTCCGGGCGCGCGAAACGCACGAGGGCGATCCGGTTCGCGGTAGCGAAGAATCAAAACCCCAGCCGCAACCAATGCGAACGCAAACAGCGTCCCGATATTCGAAAGGTCCGCCAGAGTCCCGATATCAAGGAGTCCGGCCGGTATCCCCACAAGGAATCCCGCCACCCACGTGGAAAAATCGGGAGTGCGAAATCGGGGATGAACGCGGCTGAAGAGGCCCGGCAGCAGGCCGTCGCGCGACATCGCAAACCAAACACGCGCTTGCCCGAGCTGGAAGACGAGCAGCGACGAAATCATGCCCATCAGCGCCCCGAGCAGCACCACCAGCCGCACGTTGCCGAAACCGAGCCGTTTCATCGTGTTCACCACGGGCGCAGCGTCGTCCAGCAAGCTCTGCCAGGGAACCAGGCCGGTGAGCACCACGACCACGGCGATGTAAAGAATCGTGCAGATGATGAGTGTGGTGATAATCCCGATCGGCAAATCCTTCTGCGGGTTCTTGCATTCCTCGGCGGCCGTCGAGACCGAGTCAAAACCGATATACGTAAAGAAAATGATGGACCCGCCGGTCAAAATCCCCGGCCAGCCGTTGGGAGCGAATGGGTGCCAGTTCGCCGGATGGATGTAACGCGCGGCGACGCCGACGAACACCAGGATCGCCACGATCTTCAGCAGCACCATCACATTGTTCGTTTCGGCGGACTCGCGAATCCCGCGCACCAGAATCACCGTGAGCAGCATCACGATGATCAGCGCCGGCAAATTGAAACCGAAATGCCAGCCCGGGGCATACAACGTGTTTCCCTGCAAGTCCGTGAGGCCGCTCGGCAGGTATGCCGGCGTGATCCAGCGCAAACTGGGATGAATCCCAAACCAATCGAGCAAATCCACCACGTGCGCGGAAAAGCCCACGCTCACGGCCATGTTCGAAACGGCATATTCCAGGATCAGGTCCCAGCCGATAATCCAGGCGATGAGTTCGCCCATCGTCGCGTACGTGTAGGTATACGCGCTGCCGGCAATCGGAATCATCGCGGCCAGCTCCGCATAGCAAAGGGCCGCGAAGCCGCATACGATCGCGACGAGAACGAAGGAAAGAGCGATCGCCGGACCCGCTCCCGGCCGCCCGAAAGACGCTGAGTGGTAGATCAGGTATTCGAGCAAGGGAGCGTTGAGGATCGATTTCGCCTGCAGTTTCTGCCCGGCGATGGCGGTCCCGATCACCGTGAATATTCCGGAGCCAATCACCGCGCCGATTCCGAGGGAAGTCAGGCTCAGCCACCCGAGCGACTTCTTCAGCCGCTTCTCGGGGTTTTCCGAGTCGACGATCAGCTGGTCGATGTCTTTCTTGCGAAAGAGTTGTGGGTCCAATCGCACCTTCCCCGAACAGAGTCGGGAAACTCTAACCCCCGTGGCCCGTCCGCGCAACCTTCCGCTTCCTACAACGGACGAGACATGAAGCTGGAACGCAGTCCGCGCTACACCAACTGCAGATTCGCGTACCGCTCGATCAATTTCTTTGCGCCGTAATCCTGAAAGCTCACCGTGAGCCTGCGATCCTCGCCCTCGCCTTCCACTTCAATGATCGTGCCGACGCCATACTTGGAATGTCGCACGCGCGTTCCAACCAGCGAATCTTTCGTTACTCGAGGCTGTTGAGCCGGACGTCCATACGGCATCCGCCGCGGCGCCGACCGGCGATACGAATACGCTTGCGAATATTCCGGATCGGCTTCGTACCGGCGCGTTTCGCCCGGTTCAGACAGCGAGCCCCGCGCCGCTTCGATCAAATCCGCGGGAACCTCGGCGAGAAAACGCGAGGGAATGGAAGCGCGCAAGCGATCCTCTCCGTAGCTGCGCCGGTAAATTGCGCGCGACAGAACCAGCAATTTCTTCGCGCGCGTCATGCCCACGTAGAACAGCCTGCGCTCCTCCTCGATTTCTGCCACGGTATTGAATGATCGGCTGTGCGGCAGCACGCCCTCTTCGAGTCCCGCGAGAAATACCGCGTCGAACTCGAGCCCCTTCGCGCTGTGCAGCGTCATCAGCGAAACGGTTACGGTCTCATCGTATTCGTCCGCATCAGCCACCAGTGCGGCGTGGTCGAGCAAATCCTCCAGCGTCTGCCCTTGCTCGGCGGCTTCGGCCATCGCGTTCGATAACTCGCGCAAGTTTTCCGCGCGCGACGTGTGCTCAGCGTTGTCCTGCTGCTCCACCCATGGCAGGTAGCCCGTCCGGTCGAGCACTCGCTCGATAAGCTGCGCCGGCGGCAGTTCCTTGCATTCCTCCCGCAGCGCCTCGATCATTTCGCGGAACAGATTCAGCGCGCTGGTAAGCTTCCGCCCCGTGGAAAACTCTCCCGCGCGAATCACTTCCCAGAGCGCTTGCCCCGCCTCGCGGGCGCGCGCTTCCAGAACGCCAATCGTCGCCGCGCCAATTCCGCGCGGTGGCACGTTCAGCACGCGCAGCAAGGAAACGTCGTCTTCGGGGTGAAACAGCAGGCGAACGTATGCCAGCGCCGTGCGAACTTCGGCGCGTTCGTAAAAGCTGAATCCACCCACCACGCGATGCCGCACGCCCAGCCGCCGCAGCACTTCCTCAAACGATCGCGACTGCGCGCCCGTGCGATACAGCACGGCCACGTGCGCATCCGGATCGTCTCGCAGCACGGTCGACAGTTCGCCACAAATGTATTCAGCCTCGCTCGTCGAATCCTGTGCTTCATAGAAACGCAGGCGATCGCCGGAACCGAGCGTCGCGCGCAGGGTCTTGCCGAGCCGTTCGGTATTGTTGCGGACCACGGCCGCAGCGGCGTCGAGGATCGTCTGCGTGGAACGGTAGTTTTCCTCGAGTCGTATGATTTTCGCCTTCGGAAAATCCTCCGTGAACCGCTTCAGGTTCCCGGCGCGCGCACCCCGCCATCCGTAGATGGATTGATCTTCGTCACCCACGACGCAAACGTTCTGCCGAGAGCCCGCGAGAAGGCGCACAAGCTCTTCCTGCCAGCGGTTCGTATCCTGGAACTCGTCCACCATGATGTATTGGAAGCGGCTGCTCCACGCGGCCCGCGCGTCCGCGTGATCGCGCAGCAATTCCACAGACTTCAGCAGCAGGTCATCGAAGTCCACCGCCCCGGCCTTGCGGAGCATTTCGTTGTACAAGCGAAAAACCTTGGCCACGTCTTCGCGATTGTCGTTCCGCGCGTCCGTCGCTTCGGCTTCCATTTCATCTGGCGTGACGCCGTGATTCTTGGCGTGGCTGATCTGTGCGCGCACGTTGCGAGGCGGGTAATCGTCCGCGGGCAAATCAAGCTGAAGCAGCGCGCGCTTGATGGCGGCCGTCTGGTCGTCATCGTCGTAGATGGCGAAATCGCGCGGAAGGCCGATCCGCGGGCCTTCCCGCCGAAGCAGGCGCGCGCAGAAAGAGTGAAAAGTGGAAACCCAAACGTCGGAACCATCGCTGCCCGTCACGCGAAGCAAATCGGCGATGCGCTGCTTCATCACGTCCGCGGCTTTGTTCGTGAATGTGACGGCCAGGATCGCCTTGCCGGGCACGCCTTTTTCGATGAGGTGCGCGACGCGATAGGTGATCACCCGCGTCTTGCCGGTGCCCGCACCCGCGAGCACGAGCACGGGACCCTCGGTTGCGAGAACAGCTTCGCGCTGGCGTTCGTTCAGGTCGTTCAGAAATCCGATTGCATGAGGAGAGGAAGTCAAGTAACGATTCTATCCGAGCGATTGCATTTCAGCAATTTGCCGTTCCGCATGGGCCCTGTGCTATGTTTCTGGGCGATGTTGACGAGTGGCGTGGCGAGGTTTGCTTGAAGCGTTCGAATGTGCGAATAACGAAGCGTTTGACGCTATTTGCGCTGTTGGCCTGGTGCCTCGTGTCTCTGCCTTGGCCCGCGCGGAGCGCCGATTCGTCCACCACGCAGCAGCGGCCCTCTGAGCGGCAGGTGGACGCGATTTTCTCAGCCGTTACGAAGCCCGATGAGCCCGGCCTCGCCGTGATGGTCCGCAAAGATGGCCTCGTCCTTTTCGAGCATGGCTACGGAGTGCGTGATCTCGAAACGCACGCGAAAATCGACCCCACGACGAACTTTCGCCTCGCCTCCTGCACGAAACAGTTCACGGCCATGGCGATCATGCTTCTGGTGCATGACGGCAAGCTGACGTACGAAACTCGCCTCACCGACGTATTTCCGGATTTCCCCGCGTACGGCAAATCCATCACCATTCGCAATTTGCTGAATCACACTTCAGGGTTATCCGACTACGAGGATTTGATGACTGCCGTCGAAGGGACACATGACAACCGGGTCTGGAGTGAAATTCGCCAGATTCAAGATACGGAAGTCCTGCGGCTTCTGGAGCGCGGGTGGGACATTACGCCCGCGCCACAAAAGGGTAAGTTCCCGCCGGGTACGAAGTGGGCGTACAGCAATTCGGGGTATGTAGTGCTAGGAGCGATCGTCGCGAAGGTATCCGGTAAATCGTACCCGGAGTTCCTGCACGATCGCATTTTCGCGCCGCTGAAAATGCAGAACACCCTTGCCTTTGAGAAAGGGAAGAACGAAGTTCCGAAGCGCGCGTTTGGTCACTCGAAAGACGGCGGCGAATGGCACCAGACCGATCAAAGCTCGACGTCCGCAACGCTCGGCGATGGAGGGGCGTATTCCTCCGTCGAAGATCTCGCCAGGTGGGACGAAGCGCTGAGCCTGCACACGCTGCTCAGCCAAGCGGAGATGCAGCCGGCGCTCACGCCCGTGAATGTCCCGCACGCCACCGCGCCAGCGGCCGACAGCGAAGCGAATGCGAAGGTGGGCTCGGGCGAGCTAGCCGCGTACGGCTTCGGCTGGTTCCTCGATCCTTACCACGGCCACGAGCGCATGTGGCATGACGGCGAAACCGTCGGCTTCCGCACCACGATCCAGCGGTTCACGGCTGACCATTTGACGATCATCGTCCTTTGCAACCGCACGGACCTCGATCCGGGCGCTCTCGCGCGGCAAGTCGCGGACCTGTTCCTCGCGTCCTCGGGCCAATCTCAAATGAAGTCCCTCAAGTTTCCCGCGTGGCTGCAGCGCCTCGTCGCGGTGATGGGCGGCGGCGGCCTGTTTGTCGTGACGTTCCTCGATTCCTCGGTGCTTTCGTTTCCATTCCTCGCGGACGCGGTCGTGATCGAGCTCTCGATCGAAAGGGCCGCGCGAATGCCGTTGTATGCCGCCATGGCCGCGCTCGGCTCGCTCGCCGGCTGCATCTGGCTCTATCTGCTGGCGAAGAAGGGCGGCGAAGCTTTCTTCGAGCGTCGCGCGGGGAAGGGCGCGGTGAAGGCCAAGCAGTGGGTGGCGCACAACGCGTTCCTGAGCGTGTTCATTCCGGCGCTTTTGCCGCCGCCGTTTCCCTTCAAGATTTTCGTGTTGGCCGAAGGAGTGTTTCAGGTTCCACTTCGCACTTTCGCGGCTGCGCTCCTGCTGGGGCGCGGCCTCCGCTATCTGGCAGTTGGAATTTTCGGCGTGAAGTATGGCGCCCAGAGCATCCTCTTCCTGGTCACGCACGGAGGCGCCTTCGCCATCGGGGCAATCGTCGTGTTGTTATTGCTGTATATCGTCAGCCGCCTGTTCTTTCGCGACGCTCCGCAGTCTGGCTAGCTGCCTCTCGCAATGAGCCTGCTATTCGTAACGTAACGCGATCAGCGGATCCACCCGCGTGGCGCGACGCGCCGGCAAGAAGCAAGCCGCGGCGCCCACGAGCAGAACGACGAATGTGACGGCGCCGAACGTCAACGGATCGCTGGGCCTCACGCCAAAAAGTTCGCTTGAGAGAAGGCGAGTGACGCCGAGGCTCGTGCCGACGCCGATGGCGATCCCGGCGGCGACGAGTCCGAGTCCTTTGCCCACCACCATGCGGAAAATGTTCGCGCGTTGCGCGCCGAGGGCCATGCGGATTCCGATTTCGTGCGTTTGCAGCGAAACCGTGTAGCCCATCACGCTGAAAACGCCGATCGCAGCAAGCACGAGGCCGATCGCCGCGAACGCTCCGAGCGATTCGAGGCCGAACTGCGGTTCCGCGAACGAATATTGCTGGAGATAGTGTGTAAGCGAGCCGGCTTCGATGAGCGCAACGCTGTGGTCCACGGACCAGATCTGCTCGCGAACGCTTTTCAACACCGAGAGTGGGTCCACCGCGGTACGCAGGATGATGGCGCGGTTTTCATAGGCGCTGATGGTGTAAGGAATGTAGGCGCCGGGTAGGATCGGGTCCTCCAGACCCGAGTTGCGCACATCAGCAACAATTCCAATAACCTCGAAGTAGGCGTCGTGGGGAGTTTCGACGATTTGATCGAACACGTCGAATTTTATCTTTTGGCCGAGCGGGTCGCCGGGCCCGAGATACTGATGCGCGAACGTCTGGTTGACGACGGCGACGAAGCGGCCTGACGCAACGTCACTTGCTGACAACAGCCGGCCACGCAACAGGCGCAATCCGAGCGTCTTGAAATAGTCCTCGCTGCAGACGTCGAAGAGCGAGGTCCAGGTTTCGGAATGAACTTTACCGGGGACGGTAATGTCGCTGCGCGCAGAGTTGTACGGCGGGAGCGAAATCGTTTCCGCGGCGGAAATGACGCCGGGCACAGCCTGGATTCTTGCAAGTGCCTGGTCGAAAAAAGCCTTTTTCTCCGGGATCGTGTTGTAGCGCCCCGCCGGAAACGCGACGTTCATCGCCAGAATGTTTGTGGGATCGAAGCCAAGGTCGAGATGCGTGAGCGCATACAAAGTGCGCATCATGAGGCCCGCGCCCGCCAAAAGCACGAGCGAGAGCGCAACCTCCACGATCACAAGCGCGGCGCGGAGCTTGCCGTGGCGGAAACTCGAGCTGGCGCCCTTCGCGGTGCCCGCTAGGCGCGAATTCAAATCGCGGCGCACAGAATGAAGGGCGGGAGCGAGGCCGCAGATGATCGTGGTGAGCAGCGTGACGCCGACGGCGAAGAGCAAAACAGCGCGGTTGAGTTCGATGACCGCTTCGCCGGGAAGCATGTCGGGAATCACGGCGGCGGTGAGTCGAATGCCCGCGTAGGCGAACAGGCAACCAAGCGCTCCGCCGGCGAGTGCAAGAACCAAACTCTCCACCAGCAACTGGCGGACGAGGCGCCAACGGCTCGCGCCGAGCGAGGCGCGCACGGCGATTTCCTTTTCGCGAACGGTGGCGCGCGCGAGGAGCAAATTTGCGACGTTGCTGCAGGCGATGAGGAGCAGCATGCCGACGGCGGCGAGAAGAATGTAAAGCATGGCTTTCGAGTCGCCCACCACGTCGCTCGCGAGCGAATCCACGTGGACCGTGAAGCGCTTGGGATACTGGTGAGGATAGGTCGTCGCCAGGCGGCGCGCGATGACGTCAATATCAGCGGAGACGGCGGCGTAGGTGACGCCGGGCTTGAGGCGCTCTTCGCCGACAAGGTAACGCGGCTGGTTGTACTCGTTGATGCCATCGGGCGCACCGCGCTCCAGGCTGAGCGGGAAATAAACGGACGATCCGAAATAGCGAAAGCGCGGCGGCATGATGCCCACGAGCGTGCGCGAGGCTCCGTTGAGCGTGAGCTGCGTGCCGAGAATCTTCGGGTCCGCGCCGAACTGTTCGCTCCAGCACCGATAGCTCATGACGAAAACGGGTGGCGCGCCGGGCTTGCCGTCGTCGTCGGTGAGCCAGCGTCCGAGAAGCGGCTGAACGCCCAGGAACGGGAACGTGTTCGTCGTGAGATACGCGCCTTCGAGGCGTTCGGTGCCAGTGGGCGTGGAATAGAGGACGTTGGTGGGGGCGGTGCCCGCCATATCGGTGAACACGTGGTTCTGTTCGCGGTAATCGAGAAATTCCGGGAAAATGAACGCGCCGCGACCGCGTACGCCGCCGCGGTCGGCGTCATGAATCTGGAAAATCGTAATTCCACTCGCATTCTTGTAGGGGAACGGGTTGAGAAGGCCGTCATAGATGACGCTGAAGACCACGGTGGACGAGCCGATACCCAGCGCGAGCGCGAAGATGGCGAGAAGCGCGAAGCGCCGGTCTTTGAAGAGCGTTCGCACGCCATAGCGGAGGTCTTGC
>Ga0073928_10001678_pt1 | contig 41320 bp, 34 predicted proteins | sample PaiPotPPA55metaG_FD_76969 | JGI IMG/M metagenome (GOLD analysis project Ga0073928, IMG submission 76969) | Iron sulfur acid spring bacterial and archeal communities from Banff, Canada, to study Microbial Dark Matter (Phase II) - Paint Pots PPA... ... | reverse complement strand
TGTGGCTCTGTACTGCTTTTCTTCCGATTCGCAGCATAACCCACGTACCGCGAATCGGAGCCGGTCGTTCCATTGTGACTAATCTGGGCTGCTGGGGCGCAGCATGCTGCGCCCCTGATTTTTCGTTTTCCCAAGCGATGACTGAGAGTCTAGGCGGTGTCTTCGTCTGGCTCTACTGTTAATTTGCCTTTGGTTTTCTTGGCCATTAGATAGGAACGGATGAAGGGATCGAGGTCGCCGTCGAGGACTTTATCGACGTCGCCGACTTCGAATTTTGTGCGATGGTCTTTGATCAGCCGGTAAGGCTGCATTACGTAAGAGCGGATTTGGCTGCCGAAGGAAATCTCGAGTTTGCTCTCGTCTAGCCTGTCGGTTTCGTCCTGGCGTTTTTTGATTTCCAGGTCGTAGAGCTTTGAGCGCAACGTTTTCATGGCCATTTCGCGGTTTTTGCCCTGACTGCGCTGGGCTTGGCAGGCGACCACAACGCCAGTCGGAAGATGCGTGATGCGGACAGCAGTCTCCACCTTGTTGACGTTCTGGCCGCCTTTGCCGCCAGCGCGATAGGTGTCAACTTTAAGGTCGTCGGGTTTGATGTTGATTTCGATGCGGTCATCGACTTCAGGAATCACAAAGACCGAGGCAAATGAAGTGTGGCGGCGAGCGGCCTGGTCAAAGGGCGAGATGCGCACCAGGCGATGAACGCCGGTTTCTCCCGCTAACATGCCATAGGCGTTCTCACCAGAAAACTGAATGGTGGCGTTCTTGATTCCGGCTTCTTCGCCTTCGGTTTCATCGAGCACCTCGGCGTGCATGCCTTTGCGTTCGGCCCAGCGCAGATACATGCGGAACAGGATGGCGGCCCAGTCCTGGGATTCGGTGCCGCCTGCGCCGGGCTTGATGGTCATGATGGCGTTGAGGTGATCGTTTTCGCCGGCCAGCAGGGTGCGCGTTTCCAGTTCGGAAATGTAGGTGTCGGCGTTGCTCAGTTCGCGGTCGAGTTCCCTCAATAAATCCTCGCGCTGCTGCGCGTTGGTCTCTTCCTTAGCGAGGTTGATGTAAGTATCGATGTCACCGACCAGCGAAGTGAGCTTGGCGTCGGCAGAAATCTGGTCGTCGGCGCGTTTGCGTTCGCGCAGTACGGCTTGAGCTTTCTCCTGATCGTTCCAGAAATCCGGCTGAGCGATTTTTGCTTCGAGCGCTTTCAGTTCTTCGCGGAAATGCGGAACGTCAAAGATAGCTCCGCACAAGGGAGATGCGTTGCGTTAGTCCTTCGTAGCGGTGTTGCAAGTCTTCAAGAATCATATTTTTTCCAGAAAGTTGGAAACAAAAGAATAACCGAAACCAGCACGCACATCCAGGCGAAGCAGTCGCCAAAGCGCGTGTAAAGAGTGCTGTCAGTGCGAAAATCATAAGGCAAATCCACAGCTCCGCGGACATCACGTGGAATGTTTTCGTAGATTTTGCCGTACGGATCGATGGCGGCAGTGATGCCGCTATTGGTGACGCGCAGCACCCAGCGGCGGTTTTCCACCGCGCGCACGCGCGCCATGTGCAAGTGCTGCACCGCGGCGGCGGATTTTTCGAACCAGCCGTCATTCGAAATATTGATGAACAAGTTGGCACCCTGGGCGGCAAACTGGCGAATTTCTCCCGGAAAGATGGCTTCGTAACAAATAAACACAGCGAATTTGTATCCGCCTGGAAGCGTGCCGACCGTGGCGACCTTGCCTTTGTGAAAACCGCCAACTTCATCGGAGACGCTTTGCACTACACGGTGAATCAATGGGAAAGGCTCGTACTCGCCGAAGGGAACGAGGTGCCGCTTGTCGTAAACGAATACCTTTTGACCCTGCGGATCGACCAGCAGAGCGCTGTTGTAAGGCGCTGGTCCGACGTGGCCAGAAGAAAATTTCTCGGTTTTCCATTCGATGACGCCTGCGAGAAACGGATGTGCGGCGCGGATGGCCAGGTTGGACGCGCGTGTAGAAAAATGATTGTCCTGCCAGGAAAACGGCGCGGGGGCTTCCGGCCAGATAATCACATCAGGGCGGTGCCCGGAGGGTTCGAGGCTTAGTTGATCCAGTTCGTCCATGTCGTCTTTGTGGATAGTGAACCAGTCCGCCGGGTATGAATCGACTTCCGGAAAATTGGGTTGCACGGCGCGCGCAAAGTGAGTCGCTCTCGCCCCGGGAACAAATCGGCCGCCAAGAAATATGACAGCAAGAATGACGGCCGCGGCGGCCACGATGAAGCTCAGGCGTTTCTTTGCGCTGACCGTTTTGGCTGCATCCGCCCACGCCAGCAGCGAATTGAATGCCGCCATTACGAATGACAAGCCATAAATTCCGGTGACCGCTGTCACTTGCAACAATGCGGGATTCGCCGCCGCGGAGTAGCCGAGCAGATTCCACGGAAAACCGATTTCCGGCAGATGCGCGCGAGCAAACTCCGATGTGACCCAAACAAATGGCGCTGCGATGCACGCTAACGCGACACTTCGGCGTGCGATGCGGTTCACGGTCCAGGTGAAAGCTCCGGAGAGGACTCCCCAGGCCATGGCGATCAGCAGCAGAATGCCCCATCCAACGAGCCGCGACGTGCCTCCGTGTACTGCAAGCACTTCCGCAATCCACCGAAGAGACGCGAACACAAATGCGATGGCGTGATAAAAGCCGCAGAAGTACGCAACTCTGGGCTTCGCGCCTAGCACCATCATCAGCAACAGGCCGATGCTAACCCACGCATAAACGGGAAAATACAACCAGGTGAAGGACAGCGCGAGTCCTGCGCCGGTGATGGCGGAAACAATCAGACGAAACGCGGCGGGAAAATTATTTTGGGGATCGGGACGCAGCCAGTCCGGCCAATGGCACGCGCACATCAGTGCTTGATGATCGCTTTGAAGCCCGCAGTCTCCAGGCCCTTTTTTGCGGTTTGCATGGCTTTCAGGTCCGCGTACGGACCAACCTGCACGCGGTAATACTTGTCACCTTGCGGAGCTTGCACGAAGGCGGGAAATTTCTTTTTGCGAAGTTCGTTGGCGACGGACACGGCGTCAGATTCAGTGCGCAACGCGACCACTTGCAATAAGTACGACCCGCGCGGAATCGCTGGAGCTGCAGCAGCTGGACGCCCTGCGGACGATGAAGCAGATTTCGCACTAGTCGTAATAGCTTTCGGTTGTGTGGAAGAAGATGCAGTGGGCGCGGGCTTCAAATGATCGTTCGAGGAATTTTTGTCGCCAGCGCGATAGAACTCCCACTCCGAACTTGGCGGCGCACCGGCGTCGGTTGCAGGGTCGGAATTTCCCGGAGTGCTGACGGGACTTTTGTTCGGCCTTGCGGAAGGTTCAGGCCTAACAGGCAACAAGGTGTCGTTGCCGTGCGTGCTCGATGCGCGCACCTGGGCATCCAACTGATTACGTCCCATCACGTAGCCGAGCGTAAAAAACACGCCGGAAAACAGCAGCATCAGAAAAAACAGACCGATGACGTGCCGCCCTTCCAGAACGCGTTCCCCCGCGCTGGATTTCCTGCTAGCCATTGCTTATTTTTTGACTCCGCCCAAACTCTCGACCCAGCTATTAATAATATCTATGGGCAGCGGAAACACAATCGTTGTGTTCTTCTCGACACCTATCTCGGTCAAAGTCTGCAGGTAGCGCAACTGGATGGCGGACTTCTGGGTCTCGAGGACTTTAGCGGCGTCAGCAAGCTTTTGCGAAGCTTCAAACTCGCCGTCAGCGTGAATGACTTTGGCGCGGCGTTCGCGTTCGGCTTCGGCCTGGCGCGCAATGGCACGTTGCATCTGTTCGGGAATGTCCACCTGCTTGACTTCCACTTTGGTGACTTTGATGCCCCAGGCTTCGGTATCTTGATCGAGGATGATCTGCAATTTACCGTTCACTTTGTCGCGCTGGGAGAGGATTTCGTCGAGATCGAATTGACCGACGACGCTGCGCAGAGTGGTTTGCGCGAGCTGCGAAGTGGCGTACTGAAAATTCGCAACTTGCGAGAGCGCCAGGTTGGCATCAACGACGCGGAAGTAACATACGGCGTTCACTTTTACGGAAACGTTGTCGTGGGTGATGATGTCCTGCGGCGGAACGTCCATGGTTTCCAACCGCAAGCTGATGCGGTAGAGCGTTTCAATGGGCCAGAAAACAAAATTTACGCCGCCACTCTTAGCCAGCGGCACCAGTCTACCAAGCCGCAATACCACACCGCGCTCCCATTCTTTAATCACGTACAGCGAATTCTTGATCCAAATCAGGGCAACCAAAATTACAAACGCGATTCCTAACAATCCTATATTCATACAATCCTCCAGCCCTTTTCTTGTTGCTCTATTTAGAACTTTTTGTAGCGCTCTGGGCGTTAGCCGGCTCAACATGCAACGTCAACCCCTGGATCTTTCGCACCTGCACGGCACTTCCTGCGGCTACATCTTGTTGGGCAACCGCGCGCCAATTCTCGCCATGAATTCGAATCATCCCTTCGATGCCAGTACTTAGCCCAGCGGTCGCGATACCCTGTTCGCCCAACATTTCTTCGGCGCCGGTGGCCTGTTTCCACTTGCGTGAACGCAGCACCAGTCTCATCAGAAAAACGCTGATGGCTGCGAATGGCAAGGTCACAGCGATGGCCATGCCCAGACTGACGCCACCCGGCGTTAATGGCGAGCGGATCAGAAAGATGGCGCCAAAAATCATGGCCACCACGCCGCCAGCCAGCAAAATTCCGTGGCTAGTGTACTTCGCTTCCAGCACGAACAGCGTCACAGCAATCAGGATTAATAAGATTCCTGCGAGATTCACGGGCAACAGGTGCATGGCGTATAGCGCCAGCACCGAGCAAATTCCGCCGACTACGCCGGGCACGACCGCGCCGGGATGCGTGAACTCCGCGTAAAGACCGAGGGTGCCCAAAATCAGCAGGAGGAAAAACATGTCCGGCTCGACGATGCGCGCGAGAAACTTTTGCCGCGCCGAGAGTTCGAACGATACACGCTCATAATTTGTGAGGGCCAGGGTGGTTTTCGCGCCGTCAAATCGCGTGACGACCTTGCCATTCAAATCGCGCAGCAGTTCTGCGGGAGTAGCCGCGACGTAATCGATAAGCTTGCCATCGAGCGATTCTGTTTCCGTGAAGGCGCGCGCGTCGGTGACCGCCGTTTCGGCGAGTTTGGCATTGCGTCCGCGCTTTTCCGTATAGCTGCGCAGGAAGGCCGTGGCGTCGTTCATGATTTTCTTGCGAAAGGTTTCGTCGACAGCTATCGTGAATCCGCCGATGGCGATGATTGGCGAAGCAGCGCCGGTGCGCGTGCCCGGCGCCATTGCCGCGACGTCCGCGCTCAACAAAATGAAAAAGCCGGCGGAGGCGCCGCGCGCGCCGGTCGGTCCTACATACACTGCCACCGGTACCGACGAGCCTAAAATATGTTGAATGACGTCTTTCATGGAATCGCTCAAGCCGCCGGGCGTGTCCATGGTAATCAGCACCAGCGACGCATTTCGCCGCGCGGCGTCCGCCAGGCCCTCGTCGATATAGGTTGCCAGGACGGGTTCGACTTCGCCGTCCAGCTTCAAATCCATCACAATGGGCTGGGCGTTGTGTTGTTCAGCGTGAAGCGATCTTGTGACGCACGAGAGCAGAAAAAGGAACGCGGCAATTCCCGCGAGAATTTTAAGATTGGAATTGCGCGAAACTGGATGGCACTTCATGGTGTTTTTGGTTTTGCGTTTCCGTTCTGCAAATGCTCCTGCAACTGACGGGCTTCGGTATAGTTTGGCGCAATCATCAAGGCCCGCGCCAGTTCCGCTTTTGCCAGGTCCGGCTTTTTCTGTTCGAGGTAGATGCGGGCGAGGGTAGTGCGATCGACGGCCGAATCGCGCAATTCAAGGGCAGCTTGCAGCTCCTGAATGGCTTCGGGGCGTTTGTTCTTGCGGCGGTAGACTTCGGCCATTCCGCGATGCGCTGAAGCGTCGTGCGGAGCGGTGGTCAGCGCAGCACGAAACGCCTGTTCGGCGGTGTCCAGTCTTCCCGCAACCAACTCCTGACGGCCTCTGCGAACCAGCGACGAAGGTGAAGCGCCGGCGGCCGAAGGCGTGCCCTCGCCATGCCCATTACCAGAATCTTTCGAAGCGATCTCCAATTGGAGGGTAGCGATGTCGAGTTCGGTGGTAATGCGTTGCAGTCTGGCGAACGTTTCCGGCTTCACCGCGGGCAACACGTTTGGACCAAATGATTCCGCCGCGGAGTTGCGCTCCTCGTTGGCTTCGGACTTGTTTCCGGCTTTTTCCAGTGCGTAAATCAAAAGCGCGCGATCTTCGGGATTTTCCGGCTCGCGGTCCGAAGCTTCACGAAAGTATTTCGCCGCCGTGGTGGTATCGTTACCGCGCAGATACAGGAGGCCGAGGTTGAATGGATAATCGTCTTCGTCCGGGTCCAGATCCAGGGCGCGCAGCAAACTGGAAGCAGCGGCTGCGGTGTCTCCGCGCCGCGCTTGCGCCAGGGCCAAATTATTCAGAATCTCCGGCAGTTCGGCTCCGGCAACGAAAGCCTTCTTTAGGCGATCTTGCAGCGAGAGAAAAACTTCCTCGGCTTTTTCCGGCTGATTGAGCAAGAGACGGCAGACTCCGATCCGGAACGTCGCTTCCGTGACACGAGAATTTGCCGCCGGGACACGAGTGAGCCAAGGTAAAGCGGAATCGCAATCGCGCCTGGAGAAATAAGCTTGCCCGATGGCAAACGCGGACTCCGGCCAATCCGGATCCAGGCGCGCAGCTTCGCGCAGTTCGCGCATGCGCGCATCGTCATCGCTGGCGAGCAATCCGCGGATGTAGTGTTCGAAAGCGTCCAAGCGCAGGGGGCGCTGCAGCTTTGTGAAATCGGCAAGATTGAGAGGAAAACCCTTATCGTTGGCGGCGAGCAGCCTCCAGACCAAGATTGCATGCGATTCCATTAAAGATTCGAGCGGCCCGCTTTGTCGAATTGGAGCGGAGAGCGATGTCGGATTGACGCGCAACAAGCGTACTTCGATAGCCAGCGATTTGCCGTCCGAATTGAATTTTCCGAAGACCACGAAGTCGGCGTCCAGGTCGGCGGCAATGCGGAGCATGGTGGCGTGGCTGAATCGCGCGGCCGGCGGCAAACCATCGCGCTCGAGTTCCGTAGTGCGCGCTTCGTGTGTGTACACCTGCTGGCCGGCGGCGGACAAGCGCTGGATGGTGAGTTCTTCCAGTCCCTCGCTGAGCCATTCGAGCCGCGGACTTGCGCCATCACTTTCGAATGGAAACACCAGAAATATGCCTTGCGAAGAAGGAACAAGCGCAAGGCGAAAACTAGCGGGCTGTTGTTCAGCGCAAACATTCCCGCAAATAGTCAGACAAACTGCAACGCACACGGCGAAAAACGCCTTCATTGCAAATGTTTGGGACATCAAGAGGATTGTAACAGAGCGCGAATGGCAGCCTATGCGGATAGAAGCGCGGCAGTTCGCTTATGGCAACGTGGAATCAGGAGCCTTGGGCGCAAGAAGTTCCTGGGTTTCCGGGAGTTTCAGCACCGCGGAAAACGAAGGATCGGTCTTCACGTCATTCATGGACGCGAATCCTTCTTCTTTGGCCTTGCGCAGATAAACCAGGCTGCGTTCGAAATTGCCCGTTTCGGCAAATGATTTGGCGAGCAGGAAATAGAAGCGGCCGCGATCGCTTACCGAGCGATCCTGCAGCAGCGAGCCGCCATGCGAACTGTGCTCGAAGAGTTGCGGATCGAGCGCCAACGCGTGCCGGAACGAGGCAATGGACTCCTCGTATTTCTTTTCTCCGAAATAGGCGTAACCCAGATTGCTGTACAGCACCGCCATGTCGCTGCGCAGTTTGATTGCGCGTTCGTAAGCGCGAACAGCTTTGCCATATTTTTTGCGCTGGTACCATATGGTGCCAATGTTGTTCTGGGCATCGGCGTATTTCGGATTTACCTTCACCGCCTGCTGATAAAATTTCAACGCGCCGGACAATTCGGATTGCTGGTGCAACGCGATGCCAAGTTTGTTCCAGTAGACCGGGTTAGTTGGATTCTGATCGGCGAGCTTTTTGTAGGAAAATGCGGCTTCGCGGTATTCCTTGCGGGCCATCAGGATATCCGCCAGCTCTTCTGGCGTGAGCTGTCTCGGCCCGGCAGACTGGGCAGACACCTGCGCGGGCGCCTGAATCGGCGCTACGTAATTCAATGATGCCGCGGTGTCGTCAGTAGTCTGTCCTGCTGAGGGAATGCTGAGGCTTACGAGGATGAGTGCTGCTGGAACCGCCATCCCGAATTGCGTCATGGCGACTCTCCCTTCTCCGGCGGTTTTTGCTTGTCGGAGTCCTTCTTCTTACCTCCAAAGATACCAAAAACCTTCTGTAAAGGGTTCTTTTTCTTTTGCGGAGCGGCTTCTTGTCCAGGTGCCACCGGCTTACCGTCCGGACCGAGCTCTGGCGTTTCGCCGTTAGCCGACGGGAAAGTTCCGGTTTTCGGCAAATCGGCCGGTGGTTTTGGCGAGCCGCCAAAAATATGCGACAAGAAGGAGCCCGTCGAAGAGATAATTCCACGTCCTCCGCCGTGTAGCTCGCAGAGCTGGGTCGGCGCTGAGCCCTGTACGTAAACCTCTTCCCGTGATGCCGGACAACTAGACGTTGCCAATTGCGACGATTCGGGATCGATCATGACCGCCTGCACGCCTGGTGGCATGTCGAAATCCTTGACGTCTTTGTACGCAGGCAAGAGCGTGGCCTTCTTCATGAACTCGGCCCAAATCGGGGCTGCGGTGGCTCCGCCGGCAAGGCCCAGGTCGCGATTGTCGTCAAACCCGATCCAGATTACGGTGACCAGGTTCGACGTGTATCCGGCAAACCAGCCATCGCGCGACGTTCCGGTTTTTCCGGCTGCGGGCAAAGCGAATCCTCGTGCGCGAACCGTTGCGCCAGTTCCTTTATTCAAAACGTCCTTCAGTAAACTGGTTACCAAGAATGCCACGCGGGGATCGAGCACTGCGTGCGTCTCGGGAGCGGTTTTTTCCAGCACCGTGCTGTTGGCGCTGACGATGCTATGCAGAAACTGCGGCTCGGCTCGTACACCGCCTTGCCCAAATGCGGTATAACCCGCCGCGACATCGACAGGAGTCATTTCATACGCGCCAAGCGCGACCGCCGGCGTGGCGCGAATATTGTTGCCCAGGCCCATCTGCCGCGCGATCTGTACCACGCGGCCGTATCCGATCATCTCGGCGACTTTCACGGTCGCCACGTTGAGCGAATTGGTTAGCGCCTCGCGTACCGTCACGTGGCCCATGAACTTTTCACCGTAATTGTTGGGTGTGTACTCCTGCCCGTCGAATTCAAAGGTTGTCGGTTCGTCGTCTACTGGCGTTGAAGGAGTGACAATCGGCTGTACGCCGTCCACCGCATTGTCAAACGCCGCAGCATAAACGAAGGGCTTGAACACTGAACCCGGCTGGCGGTGAGCTATCGCATGATTCAGCTGGCTTTGTCCGTAATCGCGTCCACCTATCAGCGCCTTGATTTCTCCAGTGCGCGGATCAAGTGAAACCAGCGCGATTTGCACTTGAGGAATCGATTCTTTTTTGCCTTTTTTCGCGTTTTCTCGTTTCCACCTGGCGTACTTCTTTTCCAGCAGCAGGTCCACATTCTTTGCGCCGCTCTCGACCGCCACAGACGCCGCGCGCTGCAACGCCGGGTCCAGCGTGGTGTACACGCGGTAATTCTGGCTCAGCAGGTCGCTCTCCGAATATTTGTCCAGCAGATGGTCCTTTATCATGTCCACGAAATACGGCGCTTCACTGGATGTCGCCGAGGTGTGCACGATTTTCAGGGGCTCGCGCTTGGCTTGTTGCTCATCCTCCGCGGTAATGTATTTGTTCTCCACCATCTGCGGGAGCACCCGGTCGCGCGATTGCAACCCGCGCTCCGGATGGCGGTCAGCCGAAGAGTAATAATTGGGTGCGCGGATGATGCCCGCTAAAAACGCACATTCTCCCAACGATAGTTGGCGCAGATCCTTGCCGAAATAGACGACGCTGGCCTGGGCGAATCCGCGAACGCCGAAACTGCCGCGATTTCCCAAATACACTTCATTGGCATACATTTCAAAAATTCGTTGCTTCGAGTAACGCTGCTCCAGCTCGAAACTCAACATGGCTTCCGCGACTTTTCGCCGCCAGTTGCGATCGGTACTCAAAAAATAGGTGCGCGCCACCTGCATGGTGATAGTGCTGGCACCTTGCAGGTGCGTGCCGTGCCGCAGGTCGTTCCACGCGGCGCCAAAGATGCGGATGAAATCGAAACCTGGATGTTCGAAGAAGCGTTTATCTTCGGCAGAGAGGATGGCGTTAACAAGATTGGCCGGCAAATCGTCGTAACGAACTGCGCGCCGTTTTTCCCGGGCACTGTCAAAAAGATTGGTAATCAGCTCCGGTTCGATTTCCGCCGAAGCCATCTCGGTTCCACCACCGAGCGGACGAATTGCCCGGATGGATTTCCCGCCGAATTGAATGGTCAGAGCGTTGCCGCCCGCAAAATAGGAAAGCTTCGCAGGCCGGATGTCCACCACGTTGCCGTTCGCCGTATATTGCCCGAGAGCAGCATCATCCGCCTCCGGGCGATATCCGACCCGTTGCAGATAAGTCGTCAATTCGCTGGCTGTGAAAACTTCTCCGGGCGAAATTTCTTCGGGCGCGGAGAAAATCTGCGTGGTGTTTTGCAGAATATTGCCGGAGAGCCGGGCATCAATCATGTGCCCGTACTTAACGTAGTAATACCCGAAGACGCTGGCCGCGATGACAAAGCAACCGAAGACCGAGCCAAGCAGGATCAGTCCGTAACGCGACGTCCAGAATCCTTTTTGTATGCGGATACGCAAGGCTTCTCCAACGGGCTGAAGAGTAAGTGTCTCTTATTGTCCCGGTATAGGATAGATGCAGATTCCTATGAAAAAGACGGTCAGACGCCACCAGTCCGTCAGGTCAGGGATTTGTTTTCGCTGGTTGGCGTGAAATGCAAATCCATATGATAAAAAAGGAGATCGACGGGCACGGTGTAGTCCACGGTAATGGCCACCTTGCTGGTGGAAGCAATGACTTTGATATTGTCGCGCGTGGCTGGTATATCCAAGTCTTGAATGGTTTTGAAGACGCTTTCGCGAATTTGCTCTTCAGTCTTACGCTCGACGACTCCAAATCTCGCGATTTCCTGGATCTTATCGTTCAGTTGGTACTCCGCGGAATACGGCGGGACCAGCTTGAAACCGGCATAAATTCCGAAAATCAAAATCGCCGTAACAATCAGCGCTTTAAGCTTGCCTGCGCCGCGCTGCGACCGAAGTTCGCCGTTACCGAGGTGGATCGGAGACAATTTTCCGCTCCTGGCGTTTCTTTTGCTGTTTTGCTCTGCAATGCGAAGTTAGCACCGTGGATTCCGGCTGTCGATACTTCTGCCGTGCGCTGTTTCTTGGAACTAACCCCGGCCATGAGGCAGCTGCGCCGGAACTACATTCGGCAAATGGGGCTAGTAGGCTCGTGCGAAGATGGCTCGCTCTTTGGCCGGCTGCCCGCAATAGATGCACTTCCCGCTCGCTGCAGCGCCGCCGCTTCCCAAAACATCTTCCTGATTAACTGGAATACAGCGCATGGTTGCGCGAGTTTCTTCTTTAATTTTTTCTTCGCATTCGCCGCTGCCACACCAACCCGCGAACGCAAATCCGGTTTCTACAGCGGTCTTAAATTCGTCAAAAGTGGCCGTAGCATGGGTATTCGAGCGCCGGAAGGCTAGGGCTTTGTCGTACATGGACTGGTGGATTTCGCCGAGCAATTTTTCAACCGTGACCACTACATCCACCAACGACACTGAACTTTTGCCTTCTCTTCCCGGTCGATCCCGCCGCGCCAACACCGCCGCTTGCTTGGCTACATCCTTTGGACCCAACTCGACGCGGACTGGTACGCCGCGCATTTCCCATTCATTAAATTTCCAGCCGGGGCTTTGGCCTTCGCGCTCATCCAGGGTCACGCGAATCTTGGCTTTCACCAGTTGCGTTTTCAAATCTTTCGCTACTCCCAGCACGCCGGTCTTCTCTTCGTCGTTCTTGAAGATCGGCACGATCACCACTTGATAGGGCGCAAGCTTCGGCGGCAGCAGCAGTCCTTGATCATCGCCGTGCACCATGATGATGGCGCCGATGAAGCGGGTGGAAAGCCCCCAGGAAGTCGTCCAGCAATGCTGCTGCACTCCGGTTTGATCGAGATACTTCACTTCGAACGCCTGCGCGAAATTCTGCCCGAGGAAATGCGATGTCCCGGCTTGCAGCGCTTTGCCGTCGCCCATCATGGCTTCGATCGAATACGTCAGGTCGGCGCCAGCGAATTTTTCCGCGTCGGACTTGGCTCCCGGAATCACTGGAATTGCCGCTTCGTTCACGGCAAAATCCGTGTAGATGTCCAGCATTTGCCGGGTTTCTTCCATCGCTTCCTGCTGCGTGGCGTGCGCGGTGTGTCCTTCCTGCCAGTAAAATTCCAGGGTGCGCAAGAATAATTTGGTACGCAGCTCCCAGCGCACTACGGAATTCCACTGGTTCATCAGCACCGGCAAATCACGATAGGACTGAATCCATTTCGACCACATGTGCCCGATGATAGTTTCTGATGTCGGCCGCAAAACCAGCGGTTCGGCTAGTTCTTCGCCACCGCCGATGGTGACGACTGCGAGCTCGGGCGAAAATCCCTCGACGTGATGCTTTTCTTTTTCGATGAAACTTTTCGGTATGAGCAGAGGAAACGCCACGTTCTGGTGACCTGTCGCTTTAAAGCGCGAGTCCAGTGCCTGCTGAATGTTTTCCCACAGAGCCCAGCCATAGGGCCGCACGATCATGCAGCCGCGCACCGGCGCGTAGTCCGCCAGTTGCGCCCGCAAAACGAGCTGGTTGTACCATTCGGAAAAGTCTTGTGCCCGTGTCGGCAGTTTTTCTTCAGCCATGCGGCGCTCTATGGTCCCTCAATAAAAAGAATATGCTGCTGCGAACGAAAAAGCGTAACGGACGTGCCGCGCACTGTCAACGAACGCAAACCTGGCGCTACCCTTTTGCAAGGCGAACCTTTGCATTTTGCCACTGTCAAGGTAGCATCCTTCGCCAAGGCTGCCGCTTTGACTGATGCGCAAACAAAATTTTCGTCCGTGAGTACCCCTATCCGCACCGTCGGATTTCTGCCGCTGCTGGCGATTTTCTATGGATACACAGCGGGCGGGCCGTTCGGCTACGAAGATATTTTCTCGCAATCCGGTCCAGGAATGGCCCTGATTTTTCTTACTTTTGTGCCGCTCTTCTGGAGCATTCCCATGTCTTACGCATCGGCGGAGTTGAACAGCATCCTGCCTGTTCAGGGCGGATTCTATCGCTGGACGCGCGCGGCCTTCGGCGGCTTCTGGGGATTTCAGTGCGGCTGGTGGAACTGGACCGGAACATTTCTGCTCAACAGCCTGTACGGCGTACTGGTCATGGACTATCTCGTGCACTATTTTCCCTGGCTCACCGGAAACGCCAAGTGGGCAGGCGCTTGTTTAGTGCTTGGCCTACTTTCGTATTTGAACATCCGCGGAATACAAATCTCCGGGTGGGTTTCGGTGGCCATGCTGATCGTCGTTCTGATTCCGGTGGCATGGCTATGCATCGTGTCGCTGTTGCACTGGCGCTACAATCCAGTGCTTCCGTGGACGCCGCCGGGGAAACCATTTGGTTCGATTTTTGGAGTGGGACTGGCGCTGGCCATGTGGAATTACGCCGGGTACGAACAGCTTTCCAGTGTCACCGCCGAAATGGAGAATCCCCAGAAAACTTTTCCACGCATTTTGTTGTGGAACACACCGATGAACATTCTCACTTATATTCTGCCCGCTTCGCTGGCCATCGCGGCGCTCGGCAACTGGCAGGAATGGCAGACTGGCTACATCGTGGAAGCGTCGCGCAGAATCGGCGGCGAAGCGCTGGGCATTGCCATGCTTGTCGCTTCGATCATCGGCACCGCTTCCCTTTCGAACAGCACCATTCTTTACACCACGCGTATTCCCGCGGCCATGTCGCAAGACGGCTATCTGCCGGCGTGGCTCGGCAAAATACATCCCCGCTTTGCAACGCCGGCGCGCGCGATTGGTGTCTCGCTGGTGGTCTATTGTTTGCTGGCGAAATTCCCCGTTGCGGACCTGGTCAACATTTATATCTGGGCTCGTATCGCCACTTCCATGCTTACACTTCTGGCTGTTTGGGGCATGCGCCGAAAACTTCCCGACGCGGCACGCCAGTTTCGCGTTCCTGGAGGCAGCTTGGGCCTGGCTTGCTCGATCGTTTTCCCTGCAATCCTGTGCGGAGTAAAAATCTACTACAGCGAACCTTTCGTATGGCGGTGGGCGCCCTGGCTGCTCGCGTCTGGCCCGGTGGCTTACGCAATTCTGCGATGGGGATTTGGCTTGAAACCTGACTCGCTGCCTATATCCGTGGAGGTCACGCGATGAATTCTTTTTCTCGTCGAGCTTTTCTGAAACGCAGCTCCCTGGCAGCTCTAACTCCCGCACTAGGCAATCCCGTAACCGGCATTGCCAGTTGGCTGGGGCAGAATGGCGGACCCTCCGTGCACTTTCCCGATCAGCCGCGGGAGCGCATTTCCGTTTCTTCCTATCCCTTCCGCGCATTTATCGCCGGTCAGCATGACAAATCCGTCGCCGCATCCAAGATGTTGCTGAAGGATTTCGCGGCGCACGTCGTAGAGAAATTCAACATTCGGAAAATCGAACCGTGGAGCGAACATTTTCTTTCGCTTGAACCCGGGTACCTGGACGAAATTCGCAACGCCGCCAGTAAGGCTGGCAGCTTCTTCGCAGACATCGCCGCAGACGGCGAAAACAGCATTTATTCCACTGCTACCGCGGAACGCGAGCGTGCCATGCGATTTGGCAGGCAGTGGATCGATGTTGCGGCTCGACTTGGCTCGCCGAGCGTTCGAATCAACATTGCCTCCGCGAAAAACACCAAGCCCGATGTCATGCGCGCGGCAGAAGGACTCAAGCCAATCGCGGAGTATGCTGCTGCCAAAGGTATCGCCGTCCATCTGGAAAACGACAATCCTGTCAGCGAAAATCCCTTGTTCGTGGTTAGTGTGCTCGATCGCGTCAACAGCCCGTGGCTGCACGCGCTTCCCGATTTCGGCAACAGTCTCGCCGCGCTTCCTGCAGAAGAAGCCTATCGCGGACTGGATCAAATGTTTGCGCACGCTTATGCCATTTCGCACGTCAAGGACGCAACCAGCACTCCCGCGAGTGTCGTGGTTCCGGTAGATCTAGCCAGGATTTTCGCGCTTGCGAAAAAACACAACTACAAAGGCATATTTTCGATGGAATTTGAATCGGAAGGCGATCCTTACGCCGGCACTCTAAAACTGATCACAGCTACAATAAGAAATCTTTCCTGAGTTTTTTAATCGGCCTATCCGCTGGGACGAAAAGCCTATTACTTCCAGTCGTCCGGCGGAAATTCCAGTCCCCAGAACTTTGCATCAGGGCGCAGGAACTCCACTCCCACCTCGCTTTTGCCCTCGTGCTTTTCCTGCACTCGCACCACGCGACATTCCTTATCCTCCGCCGCGGCGCGATTTCGCACAAAAATTCGCACGCCCGGTTTCACCTTCATCGCCAAAGAAATCAGCGCCCCGTGCGCGTTGACCACCAGCGTGGTGGTATCTTCGCTGATCGCGCTGTCGCCGGCTGGAGTCCAGCGAACTTGAATCGCCAGGCGCAACAACACGCGCCTGCTGCGCCGCATCTCGATTCCGTCGGTGAGTTGATCGTCCATGGGCCGTACTTTTGCTGGGGATTTCATCATAGGACAGTCGAGGTCCTCGCAGCTTGCAATCGTTGCCATTTCTGCGCGCGATTTCCTTCTGCGTACTATTTACATGTCCGCCGCACCGCGCTAACGTCCGGTTTTCGGCATGCTCCCTCCCCAGCCCCATCACTTGGGCAGCCGCAAGGAGCGTTTCATGGCCTCACGAGCCTCGCGCAAGAAATCGCAAGATCCGCAACAATCTGGCGGTGAACATCGCCATCCGCTGCGCATTGTGCCGCTTCATACTGCTCCGCGGATCGTCTCCGCCACGCACCCAGAACTCACCTACCGCAACGGCCCCTTGCTCACCAATGCGGAGGTCTTCACACTTTTTTGGGGCAGCGCGTGGCAGACGGCCGCCAACTCTCCGCTCATGACGGACATGAACGATTTTTTCGATTTCGTTCTGACCAGCAAGCTGCTGGATCAACTCGCAGAGTACAACGTGCCCGGCAAATCCATCGGGCATGGCAAACGCACGGGCACTACGGTCCTCACAAGTTCCGAACCCGGCAAGACCGTCACCGACGCCGCCATCCAAAAAATGTTGCAAAACGAAATTACCGGCGGAACGTTACCTGGCAAAACGGCAAATTCGCTATCTTTCGTTTTTCTTCCGCCGGGCACGCAAGTCGACCAAGGTGGCTCCAAATCCTGCACCAGTTTTTGCGGCTATCACGACTCCACCGCTGACAATATTTTCTATGCGGTGATGCCCTATCCAGGCTGCACCGGTTGCGAAGGCGGACTGGCCATCCGCGACGCGCTTACTTCCACCTGTTCGCACGAACTTTGCGAAGCCATCACCGATCCTGTTCCCGGTACTGGCTGGTATGACGACGCAAACGGAGAGATTGGCGATATCTGTGCGTGGAAAACCAAGACGCTAGGCAGCTTCACTGTGCAGTTGGAATGGTCCAACTCCGCCGACGCCTGCGTCTAAAAAGCTCGTTCAGCTCCTATGATAAGTTGGACAAACAACGCGGCGTGCGCTCCATTCGGACGCGGCGCAACTGTTACGCTGATTGAGCCGGCCACCAAGCATTTCAGCGAAACCGCGAAGACGTGTGGCAATGCGGCGGCGCCGGTCAACGGAGCGAACCTGTGCGTAACCCTCTCTCGCAAGCACCGCCAAAACTCTTAGGTTTCCTAATGCCTCTCGCTTTCTTGGCCAGTTCTGCCACAGGCCAATCCTCAGCACCCGCCAGCGCCGTGGCGACTGCTCCCAGCGTGCAACACAGCACCAAAGCCATCAATTACCGGCGCGCCGGCAGCAATCTGAAAATTTCATTCAACGGAACGCCGCTGCTTCAAGCCGCTTCCGGCGAAGCTGAAGTGAAAAACAAAGGCAACCGCATCGAAATCTCGGCAAAATTCAGCAACCTGGAAGACGCGACCAAGTTCGGCCTGGAATATCTTACTTATGTTCTGTGGGCGGTTTCTCCGCAAGGCCGCGCGGAAAATCTGGGTGAACTGACGCTTAAGGGCGGCCAGGGCGAAGTAAAAGCCATCACCGATATGCAGACCTTCGGCATGATCGTCACCGCGGAACCGTATTTCGCGGTAACGCAAGCCGGCGACACGGTCGTTCTGGAAAACGCTGATACCGGCGGCGAAAGTATTGAAGCGCGCTATGAGCTGCTGGCCCGCGGCGTGTATTCCTCTTCCAACACCAAAATCGAGAACGCTATCTTTGGTGTTGACCGGAAAACTCCGCTGGAACTTTTCCAGGCGCGCAATGCGCTGCGCATCGCCAGGAACGCTTCGGCCGAAAAATATGCGGCCGCCTCCATAAGTAAAGCGGCCCAGCAGCTGCAAGCTGCGGAGGATGCCTACCGACAGAAACGTGATCGGAAATCGGTGGAAGCTGCTGCTCGTGACGCCACACAAACCGCGGAAGAATCGCGCGTCATCGCGGTGAAAGCCAAACAAGAAGAGGAAGCGCGGGCTAAATCGGAGGCCGAAAAACGTGCCGCCGAAGAGCGCGAAGCAAAAGCTCGCGCCGACGCTGACTCTGAATTGAAGCGCCGCCAGGAGGCTGACCAAGCCCGTGCACAAGCAGTCGCCGCGCAGGCTGAAGCTGAACGCTTGCAACAAGAGGCACAAAAGGCCGCGTCTGAAGCCGCTGCCGCGAAAGCAGAAGCGGAAAAAGCTCGCGCCGCCGCTCTAGCCGATCAGCAAGCCGCGGTCGAGCAACGCCAGGCAGCGGAAGCAGACGCCGAAAAAGCGCGCCAGGCTTCCGCCAAAGCTGAATCCGAAAAAGCCGATCTGCGCGCGCAACTTTTAGGTCAGCTCAATTCCATTTTGCAGACGCGTGATTCCGCACGCGGCCTCATCGTCAACATGTCGGACGTGCTTTTCGACACTGGCAGCTCGACGCTAAAGCCCGGCGCTCGCGAAAAGCTCGCCAAAATTTCCGGCATTTTGTTGGCGCATCCCGGGCTCACTTTGCAAATCGAAGGCCACACCGACAGCGTCGGCTCCGACGCTTTCAACCAGCAGCTCTCCGAACGGCGCTCCGACAGTGTGCGTGACTTTCTCGCAGAGCAGGGGGTTGCACTTTCTTCGATGACCGCTCACGGTTTCGGCAAAACGCAGCCTGTCGCTTCGAACGACAATGCCGAAGGCCGCCAGCGCAATCGCCGCGTCGAACTGGTGGTCAACGGCGATGCCATCGGCAAGTCCGCGTCCATCGCCGCTATCACTCCAACTCCCTGAGAAGTTTTTACGGCAAACCAAACGTGAATAGCACCGTTCCCGCTGCTACTGCCACATACTGCTTCCCGTCAACGGCGTACGTCATCGGTGACGAATAGACTGACGCGCCGCACTGAAAATGCCACAGCGATTTTCCGCTGGCCGCATCCAGCGCAATAAAATTTCCCTCCGCGTCGCCGGTAAACACCACTCCACCCGCTGTTGACAGCACTCCCGACCATGTCGGCGAAGGATGCTTCCACTCCCATTTGATTTTTCCGGTGTCCGGGTCGATCGCTCGCAACGCGCCAAAAAACGGAGCGGCATCGTCATTCGGAAAATATGCCGACCCGTAATACGCGTGTCCCGCTTCGTACGGCTGCGGCGCGGTGGAAAACACGTCGCACTGTTCTCGTGCCGTTACGTAAAATAATTTTGTCTGCGGATCGTAAGTCGGCGACATCCAGTTGGTCGCTCCAGCCGCTCCAGGACACACTCGATTCCCTTCCGGCGTTGGCGAACTCTCTTTGGCCGGTACTGGCCGACCGTTCGCGTCTTTCTCTTTTGACCAGGAAACTTTCGCGTACGACTCCGCGCGAATCAGCTTGCCGTTGGTTCGGTCGATTACGTAAAAAAATCCGTTGCGATTCGCCTGCAAAATCAGCTTCTTATCCTTATCATTGACCATCACCGGCACTTGCGTGGCGTCGTAGTCATGCTCGTCGTGCTGCGTAAACTGAAAATGCCATTTCAGTTTTCCGGTATCCGGATCGAGCGCCAGCAACGAATTCGAATACAAGTTATCTCCGGCGCGTCCTTCGCCGCGATTCGAAGGCGAAGGATTTCCCGTGGTCCAGAACGTGGTATTCGTCTCGACGTCATACGTTCCGGTAATCCACGCCGGCGACCCGCCGATCTTCCACGACTCGCCCTCCCAGGTGTCGCTGCCCGGCTCGCCCGGCGCAGGCACCGTGTAGAAGCGCCACTTTCGTTCGCCGGTATTCGCGTCGTAGGCATCAATAAAGCCGCGGATGCCATATTCGCCGCCGGAAATTCCAACCAGCACCAGATTCTTGATCACCAGCGGCGCCAGCGTGAAGCTGTATCCTTTCGTATAATCCACCGCAGAAACATCCCACACCACATTTCCGGTTTTCGCGTCGAGAGCGATCACGTGCGAGTCGAGCGTTCCCATAAAAACCTTGTCGCCCAAAATCGCAAGGCCACGATTCACCCTTCCGCAGCACGGACGAATGTCTCCCGGCAGCGCTCTTTGGTATTGCCAGATCGGCCGCCCGGTCCGCGCATCCAGCGCAAACGCGCGATCATCTTGTCCGGTTCCGTACATAATTCCATCCACCACTAACGGAGTGGTTTCAAATTTTCCGCCCGCCATGGTTTGATAAGCCCATTTCGGAACCAGCTTCTCCGCATTTCCAATTTTGATTTCCTGCAGCGAAGAAAATCTTTTCCCGGCGTAGTCTCCCGAATACATCAGCCAGTTCTGCGGCTCTTGCCCCGCATTCAACAATCTTTCCGAGGTGACCTGAGCGCCTGCTGCCGCAGCAAAGGTAGCGATCAAGCCCAAACTTATTATCAGTTTGCCTTTCACTTCGCACCTTCCGCCGCGCCGCTCACCAGAAACGCCAGCAAGTCCTGCAAATCTTTTTCCGGCAAGGTCTTCTCGTCGTACGCCGGCATCAACGACTGTCGCGACTTCTGCCACGACTTCAACGAGGACTTATCCAACGAATGCACCTGCTCGCGCATATCCATAAACTGAATCGTGAAGCTATCCTCGTTCAACAAAGTTCCTTTGTATTTCTTCCCATCCTTGGTGACCGCGTCCACTGTTTCATATTCCGTTGAAAACTCCTTCATCGCCTCAGTAAGTCCCTGCGCCAGTCTGCGGCTCGGATTTCTCATCGACTCCACCAGGTATTCCGTCGAACGCGCCGTTCCGGCCCCCGTCAAATCAGGACCAACCCTTCCACCTTTTCCCGCAAACATGTGGCACGTCGCGCAACCCACGTTTCCAAAAAACAATTCGCGGCCATGTTTTGCGTTTCCGCCCACCGTTCCCGGCTTTTTCTCCACACTGCGGATGTACGTCACCACCTGCCAGATTTCTTCCTCCGTCATCCCCACGCCCTGCTGCGTCGCTCCGTTCGGCGGCATCGCCGTTCCCGGCACTCCGTTGTTGATGGTATTGAAAATCTCCGCGTCCGAGTTGCCATGTTTTTTCGGCGTCCTGGTTAGGTCCGGTCCGCGCCCCCCGCCTTGCGCTCCCAGTCCATGGCAAAATGCACAATTCGCGCGAAACTCGAACTCTCCCAGCTTGGCCACCTTCGCGTCACCCGCATAAGGATTCTTACCCTGCGCGTGGAGCGGTTGCGCCACAGCTGATCCCATTGCAAGGGCCATCGCCGCAAACGGAAGCAACGTTCTTTTCAGTCGAAGTTTCATCGCGACGTAGCTCCTCGGCGGCAGTCGGTCCAGTTTGGGGACGACCGCGAATTTCCTGCAATCAACCGGCAGCATTGCGAAGAAACTATACCACCGGCCCCCGGACAGGAATCCTCATCGTTGCATACGAGCCCACGACCGATTTTCATTCGCCCGGGCTATTTTCGTACGCGTAAAGGAAGCTAGAGTTCCATAGGCGTCCCGCTGATTGACAATACGCGCTAGACTCTGCGATGAAACCGGAGTCATCAAACTCTTTTGGCGTTCTCGGCCAGCGCGCTGGTGGGGCTTACTACGCACCCGCGACTGTTTTTCCGTTGATGGCGCGCCACGATGCCTGACCTTACCGGCGCCCCTCGCTCCTTTTCAACAATCATCTTCTCTATCTCTATCTCTATCTCTATCTTGTTGACGTCCTGACCTGGACGCGAGTGGCTGGCGCTTTGGGATTCAAGCTATCGGACCCGCTGGACTTCACCTTGGCGGTTGACACGATGAATTGCCTGGCCGCGGCCGGATGCATGGCGGTTCTCTACTGGATCATTCCGCAGGTGACGTCATCCTGGAAACTGACGATCAGCCGGCTTCAGTCGGCTCGTTTACGCGGGCGATTCGCGGATTCCTTCCACGCGAGCCTCAGACTTTATCCTGGCCAGCACGCCCATACAATTTGCCAGACGGTCCCGCGCCGTGTTCCGGATGCGAATTTCACGAACTTCCTGTTGTTTCCGCGTCTATTCCTCGTGATCCAGTGGCTTTCCGTCCGCACCCACCTGCACTTCCGATTTCTTGCCGTCCGTTTCCACTTGCGCTTCATACGCCACTAGCCTGTCTTTCTTGGTGATTGATTCGACTTTCGTGATTCGTCCCTTGCCGGCCCTGGCCTGCAAACCTGTTCTGACTTCCGTCGGAAGCGCCTCCAGTGTCACCTGCTCTTCCACCTCGATCACCACTCCGCTCTCGTCGATCTCCAGATCCTTGCTGTGCCCGTTCATGGTCATCTGCACTTCATAAGTGGTCTTGCCTTGTTCCTTCTCTTCGCTGAATCCGCGGATTGTCGCTCCCTTGCTTTGCGCCGCGACGGTTTTTTCCACTGCCGCCGGCAAATCCGAGCGCTTGATTTTGTTCGCCTGCGCCATAGCCCCTCCTAAAACTGCCAGGTACCCGGTCAACGCAATGATCCTGAATTTCATCTCCGCTCCTTTTCGCGGACTTTCACATCCGCCATATGCGCCAGCCTATAATTTCCCATCTAAACACACCATTAACATGGATCGGGATTTATCGCAGCGAGGCCGAGAAGTCAGTCAGTGTCATGAAGGTGGAATCAACTTTTTCGACAATCTTGCCGTTGGCTTCGGAGGCCTTCTGCACCGATTGCCATTCCGGATCTGCGCTAAACGCTTTCCAGTTCGCGGCCGCCGTTTCGCGGCTGGGATGCGCCAGAATGTATATGAGCGTGTTCGACTTCTGCGGCTCGTCCATCGGCAACCAGTACGCAATGTTCTTCATGCCATGTTTTTCAAAAATCTTTGTGGTGTGCACGCGGAACCTCTGCAACAAATCCGACAGCTTGCCTTCGTAGCAGTGATAAACGCGGAGTTCATAAATTACGTCCGACTCCGCTGCGTGCGTGTCGAATACTTCTTTGTCTGAGGCCAACAGGTTCGCGGCCGGTAGCAGCGCCGCGGCGGAAATGGATTGAATCAGGGTGCGTCGTTTCATGGCCGCATCTTAACAAAAAAGAGATAATTCCTCGAATCAGCAAAATGCGAGACGGGAGCGGAGGCAACATGCGGATCGTGATTTTCGGTTCGTCTGGAATGGTCGGGCAAGGCGCGTTGCGGGAATGTTTGCGTGACCCGGAAATCGAGCAGGTGGTGTCGATCGTCCGCGCGCCAACCGGAACTACCCACGAAAAGCTGCGCGAAATCGTGCGCAAGAATTTTCTTGATTTTACTCCCATCGAAAGCCAGCTGACCGGGCTGAATGCTTGCCTCTACTGCCTGGGCGTCACGTCCTCCGGAACCAGCGAAGAGAGCTACACACGTATAACCTGCGAATTCACCATTGCCGCGGCAAACACGCTGTTAAAATTGAATCCGGAAATATCTTTCGTCTTCGTTTCCGCCACCGGGGCCGACAGCACCGAGCGCGGCAGCACCATGTGGGCGCGCGTTAAAGGCAAAACCGAAAATGCGCTGCTGGCCATGCCCTTCCGCTCAGTCTACGTGTTCCGCCCAGCCATGATTCAGCCTCTCGATGGCATCAAGTCCAAAACAAAAAGCTACCGCATCGTATATGGCTTGGTGGCGCCATTCCTGAGCGCCGCCAGGCATTTCTGGCCGAACTATATTTCGACTACGCACGAACTGGGCAAAGCACTGCTAGCCGCCGCCAAACGCGGCACGGAGAAGCGCACCATCGAGGCAGGGCAGATTCGAGAACTCTTAGAATTATTGCCGGATTCCGCGCGAAATCATTCGTAGCCGCTCGTGCACTCGAATCGTGCGCGCGCAAACAATTCCAAAGCCGGACTGCACGTGTATCAAGTTGGAACGCGTGCCCGTGCTGATTCAACGCCAGCGCCATTCTCAAATTCTTAAGTGCCAGATGAGTCTTGAGCGGTCTAGAACAGGTTCCAGAGGGATTAGAACCGGAGTTTCAGCAAATCTTTGAGAACACGTAAGTTGCTGTAACTAATTGTTTATTCGTCATGAATTAAGGGCTTAGAAACTCGCAGAATTGGCAAATTGCGCAGGTCTATGCACAAAATCCGTACAAAATCAGGAGAGCGTGTGGTCGTCAAGATAAGATTGTAGATCGCCGCCGAGAATGCGTAGCATCGCCTTCCCACGCCTAAAGCGCCCCTCTTTCGCTCCAAGGTTAATCACGCCGGGCATACGACGCATCCGTCGGATTGCAGTGTCGTAAGAGCAATTGAGACTTGCTGCGACGTCGGATGGTGTGTAACGTCTGCGTGGATCGATCTCCACTATCTGTCCACGTGCTTTAGCCTTCCATGTAGTGGCTTTAGACGTTGGGTGACCTTTGCGTGGCGTAGTACAACGCAACCTCTAGAGCTGGGCCACCCGCGGAACGAAATCTTCGCCAGATAAGAACGCCCGGACATTGCCCGCTTGTTGCCCGCAAGAACAGTTGACGCCTGTTTCGGCGAAGGACTAGAATCCACCCGCATAGGTTCCCCGCAGCAAATTCGCAGGATTTCACGTCGGTCACAGGCCCAGGTGTCCCCGATGGGCTGAGGAAAGGAGCCGTCATGTTCGGCAGGCTCGGTAAACCCTCGCTCGCAACAATTCTCCTGGTTGTCACATCACTGATCGCACTGCTTAGCTTCGCTTTGCCGTCCCACGCGCAATCGCCGGCCGCACAAAATGCGCGACCGCTGATTACTCAGAATATCGATGAAAGCAAACTTACGGTTCTGGCTGGAAACATGCGGCCAGAAGCGCGAGCGGCAAATGACCGCGGGTCCGTCGCGCACAACCTGATGCTGGAACATTTGCTGCTGCAGTTGAAGCGCCCTGCGGAGCAAGAGACTGCGCTCAAAGCGTTGATCGATGATTTACACAACCCTGAATCCGCCAACTATCACCATTGGCTCACCGCTGCCGAGTTCGGCGAACGGTTCGGATTGGCGCAGCAGGACATTGACGCCATCACGAACTGGCTCACGTCGCACGGATTGCAAGTGAACTTCCTATATCCGAGCCGCGTCATGATTGATTTTTCCGGAACTGCCGGTCAGGTGATGCAGGCCTTTCACACCGAGATTCATCATCTGGAAGTAAATGGAAAGAGTCATATCGCCAACATGAGCGAGCCGCATATTCCGTCGGCCCTGGCGCCAGCGATTGCGGGAGTTGTCTCGCTGCACGATTTCCGGCCGCATCCGATGATGAAGCCGCGTCACCAGTACACATTTCCTTCCGGACTGGGTAGCGACTATTACGGGGTGGTGCCTGGAGACCTGGCGACCATTTACAACTTCAATCCGGTGTTTACCGCTGGCATCACCGGACAGGGCCAGACGATCGCGCTGATTGAAGATACGGACCTGTATTCGGCGGCGGACTGGAGCACGTTCCGATCAACCTTTGGATTGTCCGGATATTCGGGTTCGCTGAGCCAAACTCATCCTGCTCCGCCCAGCGGGCCGAACAATTGCGGCGCTCCGGGTGTGAACGCGGATGATGGCGAAGCGATTCTGGATTCGGAGTACGCCAGCGCCGCGGCGCCGAGCGCTGCCATTCAAATGGCCGCATGCGCGGACACCCAGACCACGTTCGGCGGTCTGATTGCCATGCAGAATCTCGTTTCGAGCAGCACGCCGCCTGCGATTATCAGCGTTAGCTACGGTGAATGCGAAACCGTGAACGGGGCTGCGGCAAACGCGGCGTTCAATTCCACTTATCAGCAAGCAGTCACGGAAGGTACGTCGGTGTATGTGGCGGCGGGCGATTCGGGCGCCGCGGCTTGCGATCAAAATCAAACGGCGGCCAGTTTTGGCATCACCGTGAGCGCCTTGGCGTCGACTCCCTACAACGTGGCTGTTGGCGGCACGGATTTCAGCGACACCTACTCGGGCACGAATGCAACTTACTGGAATACCGGGAACACTGCGAACTACGCTTCCGCGCGTTCCTATGTACCGGAGACTCCGTGGAACGACTCTTGCACCGGTTCGCTGCTTGCGGCATACGAAGGCTACACGACCAGCGGTCCCGGCAGTTTTTGCAACGCCGCGGGCGGGTTGCTGGCCGCCATTACGGGAACTGCAACTACAGCCGCGGGCGGAGGCGGCCCAAGCGGCTGCGCAACGGGCGCCCCGTCCATCAATGAAGTAGTGAGCGGATCATGCGCCGGTTATCCCAAGCCGTCGTGGCAAGTAGTGCCTGGTAATCCAAACGACAGCGTGCGCGACATTCCCGACGTTTCGCTTTTTGCGGCTAACGGGCTGTGGTCGCATTTTTACGTGTTCTGCTACTCCGATACGGCCAACGGAGGCGCGGCCTGCACGGGATCACCCAGCGGCTGGACCGCCGCTGGCGGAACTTCGTTCGCTGCGCCAATTCTGGCGGGGGTGCAAGCGCTCATCAATCAGAAGACGGGCGCGAGGCAAGGCAATCCAAATCCGATGCTTTATAGCCTTGCGGCGAATCAGTTCAACGGATCCGGAAGTACGTCATGTAACTCCAGCCTCGGAAACGGCACCGCAGGCTCCTGTGTGTTTTACGACGTGACGCTTGGCGATATGGCCGTGGAATGCACAACGACGAATAATTGCTTCGATTCCGCAGATGGCTATGGAGTGTTGTCCACTTCGAACTCGGTGCTGCAACCCGCTTACGCCACCACAGCCGGATGGGACTTCGCGACCGGTATCGGCACGATCAACGTGGCCAATCTGATCAACGCGTGGCCAGGATCTGCTCCGCAACCCGATTTTTCGATCTCCGCGTCGCCAACCAATGTGACGATTGTTCAAGGCGGCACGCCCGGCAGCACGACAATCACCGTGAATCCGGTGAATGCATTCAATGGCAGCGTCAATCTGAGCACCTCGGCGTTGCCCAGCGGCGTGACGGCATCCTTCAGCCCGAATCCCGCCACTGGCAGCAGCAAATTGACGCTTACCGCCAGCGGCACCGCTGCAAGCGGAACAGTCATTTTGACCATCACCGGAACTTCCGGCAGCTTGACGCACACGACGTCCGTCAGCCTTACCGTCAATGCGGCCCCGCCAGCGCCGGACTTTAGTCTGAGCGCTTCGCCAAACTCGTTAACGATTGTGCAAGGCGGAGTCGGCGGAAACACAACGATTACCGTGACGCCGGCGAACGGATTTAACGGCAGTGTGGGCCTGGCGGTAACTTCCGCTTTGCCCAGCGGCGTGTCTGCGGGATTCAATCCGAATCCTACTACCGGAAACAGTACGTTGACGCTGGCCGCCAGCAGCGTGGCGACCGTCGGCACCGTCACTGTGACCGTTATCGGAACTTCGGGAAGTCTGACGCATACCACCACTGTCGGCCTGACGGTCAATGCCTCTGCGCCGGCGCCCGATTTCAGTTTGTCGGCTGCACCCAGTACTTTGAGCGTTGGCCGCGGCAAGAGCGCGACCAGCACGATCACCGTGAACAAATTGAATGGGTTCAGCGGAGCGGTAAGCTTGTCGGCTACCGGCTTACCAAAAGGCGTGACTGCCACGTTCAACCCGGCAAGCACCAGCGGCAGCAGCACGCTCACGCTGAAGGCCAGCACCACTGCGAACCTGGGAACCGCCACGGTGACGATCAAGGGTGTGTCCGGCAGCCTGAATCACACCACCACGATCAGTCTGACGACGACCAAACGTTAGCTTCGCTACGTTGAAGTTCGGCGAGGCTACGGAATGAAAAAGCTGGGAAAACGTCCCGTCTGGAACGTGTGAAAAAATGCAGGTTCGCGATTTCGACGGAATCGGCGTTCAAGAATATATCGCCTAGAAGGCTTATAAACGGCCGTCGCGGTCTCGGGATACATTTTGGATCACCCGAAAAAATTCCTCGGATCAATTTCTTCACGCGTTCCAGTACGCAAGTTTCCAGTTTCACGATTTACCGAGCAACTGGCATGGAATGGAATCGCCCGCACAATTCGATCAATGGCCGTGCATTTCTTCCTTGGGTTATCAAAGCTTCGCATATTCTGCCTTGGCCGCGATGAGGATGGGAATGTCGGGGTCGGCGTGTTTTCAGAGCGTGAGGAAATCCTGATACGCGGCGCGCGCCTTAGTGGTGTCGCCTTGCAGGGTGTTGGCGGATACGCACTTATGCCTTGGACCATCACGTCACTGGCGTTTAGAACGCTAGAAGAGGTTCCAGAGGAACTGGTTATACACTTCGTGGTGGTATTGCACTTCCGGCGCTTTCACGAACGTCCCCAGCGCCCGGGGGCAACGATCCGCCGACGCGCGTTTCAGATCCGCGAAACGCGCCTTCACGTCAGCGCCCAGCAACTTGCTAGTCCAGCCAGCCTTTTCGAAGTTTTCCAAGGCGGTGTAGATGTTGTCCGGCAGATAGCGCTCAGCCTGTCGCAGGTTCTTGATCTTGGCGGTTTCGCCATCCAGACCCGACTTGAAAATCGAATACATCACCAAATACGGATTGGCATCCGGCGCGACGGAGCGCACTTCCACGCGCGAACTCTTTTCGTTGCCGATTGGAATCCGAATCATTGAACCGCGATCCACCGGCGACGCTTTAATCTGATTTGGCGCTTCAAAATGCGGATCGAGCCGGCGATATGCGTTGACGCTCGAATTCAGCAGCAGGCAGATATCATTCGCGTGGGTGAGAATTTTATCAACGAACGTCCAGCCCATTTTGCTGAGTTTTTCCTCACCTTTGGGATCCCAGAAAAGATTTTTCCCGCCTTTCGAAATCGAAACGTTGGTGTGCATTCCGTTGCCGTTCACGCCCACCACCGGCTTGGGAAGGAAGCAGGCAGTCAAGCCCATTCGCGTGGCGACCTGGCGGCAAATCAATTTGTACAATTGAATCTGGTCCGCAGCTGCGACCACTTCACCGTAACCATAATTAATTTCAAATTGTGACGGCGCAACTTCCGGGTGATCTTTCTCGTTCTGAAATCCCATCGAGCGCTGCACTTCCGCAGTGGTATCAATGAATGTGCGCAGCAGATCGCCCGGCAACGAATGGTAATACCCGCCGGTGTTTACATACTCGAATTTACGCGTTTCGTTGTAGTGCCGCTCGGCATCCGCGCCCTGGAACAGGAAACCTTCGATCTCGTTCGCTGCGTTTAACGTGTAGTCCTCTTCTTTGTTCAGCTTTTCGGCGTAGCCCTTCAGCAAGCCGCGGATGTCCGCGGAATAGGGCGAACCGTCCTTATCGATCACCTCGCCGAACACCAGAACCTTGCCGGAGCCGAACACGTCCGACGGTCCCCAGTAAAATGCGCCCCAGTCCATGGCCAGGCGCAAATCGCTTTCGCGCTGCGCGGTGAATCCGCGAATGGACGAACCGTCAAATGTCAGATTGTCCCAGCTCTTGATGAGAAACTTTTTGTCGTAATCCAACATGTGCAGGCGGCCTTCGAGGTCGCTGAACAATACCGTGACCGCCTTGATGCGCTTCTCGTCGCTCAGGTACTTGATACGGTCTTCCTGAATCTTGTGCGCCGCGACGCGGTTCTTGCGCTGCTCCTTGGCCTTTAAATTCAGCTGTTCGAGCTCGTCATAAGATAACGATAGAAAATTACGCAATTCGGTGGACATGAATCTCCTCGGAATGGTCTGGCGTAAAAGCTGGAGGTAAGCAGCAGAGCGGACGACGTGACATCATGCGGAAAAAGAGTATCGCGACGGCGGGAACAGCGTCAATCGAAAGAACTGATGTGAAGAATCCAGGAAATTTCTGCGCTGAGGATGCGCGCACGTGGAGTCAGCACCTCCGGGTAGTGCGTCAGTTTCCCACCCCCGCGCCACTCTAGGGAGCACAGCACTCTAGGAGTAGAATGACGACGAGATGCCCAATCTGCTCGTCAAGCCCGGTCCACCTCTTTCCCGCTTTGTGGAATTACTGTGGTATTACGAGAACGCTCCGCAGCTCCACCGGAAAGAAAGGTTAATGCCTGACGGCTGCATCACCCTGATCATTAATCTGTTGGAGGATGAGACCCGCCTGTACGACGCGGACGATACGAAAAAGGTAAGAAAATTCCGTGGGTGCAGCATCAGTGGTCCGCACACAAAATGTTTCGCGATCGACACCGATGAACAGGCTTGCGTCGTCGGCGTGTCGTTTCGTCCAGCCGGCGCGCTGCCCTTTCTGAAATTGCCCAGCGACGAACTGCACAACCAGCACGTTGGATTGGATGATTTGTGGGGCCGGCTCGCTGGCGAACTGCGCGAACGCGTGCTCGCGGCGCCAACTTCAGCGGAAAAACTGCGCGTTGTGGAAGTCGCACTTCTCGAACGCGCCGCAGGCATGTTGGATGGGCAGCCGGTGGTCGAGTATGCAGTGGGTAGATTTTTGGCTAGACCGGCGGCCGCAAGGATCGCGGAAGTCGCGGAGAAAACCGGCTTCAGTTCGCGGCGCTTCATCGAGCTGTTCAAGGAGCACGTAGGAATGGCTCCGAAGGTTTTTTGCCGGGTAAGAAGATTCCAAACCGTACTGGAAAGGATTGCCCGAGGACGTTCGGTCAGTTGGAGCGATGTCGCGTTGGACTGCGGCTATTTTGACCAGCCACATTTCATTCACGATTTCCGCGCGTTTTCCGGAATCAATCCCAGCAAATACCTTAGCGATCATCGCGGATTCCCTGGCCATCACAACCACTTGCCCATCGTTTAGATCTGAGCCAAGCGGAACCGTCCTTTGAGCCGGTCAAATTTTTACAATACGCAGCTTCCTTGCGCCGTCAGAATGAGTCCGTAAGACAGTCCGAAGCACGGAGGACCACATGGTCAAGGCAAAGAGCGCAATTCCAGCAGGATTTCGAAGTTTGACCCCGTATCTCATCGTAGACAGCGCAAAGAACTTCCTTGAGTTCCTTAAGAACGCCTTTGGAGCCATCGAGAAGTTTTCGATGTACGATGCGAACGGAATCGTCAGGCATGCGGAGGCCCATATAGGCGACTCGATTATCGAGTTCGCGAACGCTGGCGCTGAATGGAAAGCTATGCCCGCCGGCTTGCATTATTACGTGAAGAACTCCGACGAGGTTTACGCGCGGGCTCTGAAGGCTGGCGGCATCTCGTTGTTCGAACCGGCGAGCCGGGACTATGGCGACCGCGAGGCAGGCGTGCGCGATCCGGCGGGAAACTTCTGGTTCGTTGCGACGCACACCGTAGGAAAAAGCTACCGGCCTGAAATTCTGCAGGACCTCAATACGTACTTTAGTGTGAAGGACGCCGGGCGCTTTCTCGATTTCCTTGAGAAGGCATTTGGCGCGGCGGTAATCCAGAAGGAAGCCGATGGCAGCGGTTCAATTCTGCATGCCAAGGCGCGCATTGGCGACACTGTCGTGGAGTTGAGCGAAGGCCGAGCGCCGTGGGGACCGCGTGCAGTGGCGCAGCATTACTACGTGGAAAACTGTGACACAGTTTTTGCACGTGGACTGGCCAATGGCTGCAAGGAGTTGCAGCCCATGGCCGACCAGTTCTACGGCGACCGATCCGGGTCACTTCTCGATAGCTGGGGAAATCACTGGTATATTGCAAGTCATCAGAAAGACCTGACTCCTGAAGAAATCGCGGAGAAGGCGGCTGCGGTCGTCAGCCTCACTCCGCAGGCTCCGTTCGGAATGACGACTTAACCACGACATCTAAAAATCGCGCCGCGAGTCAAAAAACTCGCGGTGCGCCTTTTCCCCTGCACCAAATTGTCGTGGCCGAACAGTTTCTCCGGATTACTTGCTGCCGTTCACTGAGCCGGTCGAAGCGATCGCGCCGGGCACGGTAATGGTGTTATCCATGCGCACCAGAAAGCCAGTGTCCGACGGCAGGACGACTTCCCTGCCTTTGCGCTGAGCAACGTAAATCGCGCTGCCGGCAAGTCCAATCCCAAACCCGGCTGCCGCGTGGCTGGCCAGTTTACCGATCACGGTTGATCCACCGGTACCAATCGTGCCGGCAATGATGGAGCCCTTGATGTCGTGGGTTTCCTGGAGCAACTGGCCCTCCGTGACGGTAACGTCCTTGCGGCGGCTGCCTTCGCCTTCGGTTGATGGCTTGGAGACCGCGATGATGCTCATTTGAACCGGAATCAGCCGGCTGTCGATTTCGACCGAGCGGAATGTCAGGTTCAAATAGGCTTCGCCACGCAACAGCGCAAAATGACGCGCGTGGCTGATGCTGGTGACGATGCCGCGAATGCGCGTGCCCGCGGGCAAAAGCTGCTGGTTACCGAGCATAACTGGCTCGGTGGTTACGGCAACAAATCCATCGCCGTTTCGCGACAAGGACGTGCTGATATCGGTCAGAAGCTTTAAACGCATCTGAGTGCCTTGCATGATTTGGCGTGGTTCTGCCTGCGAGAGCGATGCCGAGAAAGACAAAAGCGAAACAGCGAACAACAATCGAACTGCGATTTTCATTTAGTGGTCCTCCTGCTTGCAATTTGCAAGCGTGCCTGCCTGGGCAGAAGTGCTCCGTAACGTGGAGCAGCACCGAGGCGAGGCCTCATGGTGCGGCGCTGGCGCGCGGACCCGGCGAAAGCTGCGGCAATCGACGGGCGGATGGGGAGGAACTCCATCCATCGGAAGAGTACCTCAGAACGAGATGCGACACCGCCACTTTTTTTGCCAGTGTGCGCAGAATGGCGCAGGCGTGCGCTGTAGCGTGTACCCAGCGTTGCAGTTATCGCTCCGCGATCGCGAGCACGCCCGCCCCGGCGGTTAAACCTGCCCGGCAGGCACGCTTGCTCAATCACGACAGAAGGAGTATGTTCGCCGTCATTCCAGGCTCATCTCTGGAACGGAGGAACAATGAAGACTTTCACTTGTTCGGGAATATTGCGCGTCGTCCTGGCGGCCGTGATGGCAATCGCAGGCGCAACTTACGGTCAGGAGAAAAGTACTGCAGGCGGCAATCATGGCATTTTGCGCTCCGCCGATCTGAAATGGACTCCAATCATAAAAGGCTGCGATCTCGCGGCGGTCAATGGCGACTCATCCGTGGAAGGCGCGCCCTTTGTGCTGCGTCTGCGCTGCACGGCCGGCACTAAAATCCCAGCACACTGGCATCCCACCGACGAAAATGTGACCGTGTTGCAAGGAACATTTCAGGTCGGCATGGGCGAAAAATTCGATGCAACGAAATTGGCAACGATGAGCTCGGGCAACTTTGTCAATATGCCGAGGGAGATGCGGCATTTCGCGTTGAGCAAGACTGCGACCACCGTCCAGATAAATGCCATCGGACCGTTCAAGGTGAACTGGGTAGATCCATCCGAAGTGATTCCTCCGGACACAAAGCCAGCAAAATAATTTTTGCGGACGCTCGCGAAATCGCCGCTCCGAATTGCTGTGCTACAATTTGGTAAGCAGTCCTGCGATCGCGGGACTGCCGGAGCGTGGAACTTCGGGCTCTGTGCAACGAGGTCCCGCGAACCCCGCCAGGCCCGGAAGGGAGCAACGGTACCGGGATTACCTTGTGTGCCCCAGATCACCCGAAGTTCCTCGCGCTGAAAAAGAAGCGATCAGTGACCATGCCAAATTCTCTTTCAATCCAGTTGTCATCTTCGAGTTGAGCCCATCGCGAACGACAGAATCAAAACTTATTACCTGAAACAACCTAAAAACTTAAAACTTTTCTCCGCCGTTGCGTCGTGCGAGACTCTCCTTCATGAGCTATCAGGTCATTGCGCGCAAGTGGCGTCCACAAACTTTCAAAGATCTAGTTGGGCAAGAGCACGTCACGGGAACACTGGCCAATGCCATCAAGAACGATCGCGTGGCGCATGCCTATATTTTTTCCGGTGCGCGCGGCGTAGGGAAAACAACTGCTGCGCGCATTCTGGCCAAGGCCATGAATTGCATCAATGGGCCGACAGCCGAGCCGTGCGGAGTTTGCGATTCGTGCAAGGAAATTGCGGCGGGAAGTTCCCTGGATGTAATCGAAATTGATGCGGCGTCCAATCGCGGCATCGACCAGATTCGCGAATTGCGGGAGATGGTACGCTACGCACCGGCGGCTTCGCGCAGCAAAGTGGTCATTCTCGACGAAGCCCACATGCTGACCGGCGAAGCGTCCAACGCCTTACTGAAGACGCTAGAAGAACCGCCGGACCGCGTGATCTTCGTGATGGCCACGACGCAGCCGGAAGATCTGGAAGACACCATTCGTTCGCGGTCGCAGCATTTTCATTTTCGCGCGCTAACATTCAACGAAATCGCCGAACGAATTAAATTTATCGGCAAAGAAGAAAATCTGACCATCGCCGACGGCGCGGTTGCTGTGATTGCGCGCATGGCCGAAGGTAGCATGCGCGATGCGCTGTCGCTGCTCGAACAAGCGCGCGCCTATTGCGGTGATAATATTCCCGACAAGGAAGTGCGCGAGCTTTTGGGCGTGGTGCCGGAAGACGCGCTGAATGAACTGGTGGTAGCAATCGCCGCTGGGTCCGCAGATCGCGCGCTGGGTCTGGTGCACACCTTTCAAAAAGAGGGCCGCAACCTGCAGCACTTCTGCCGCGAAGCAATTCGCCACATGCGCAATCTCTTGATTGCGCGGGTTTGCGGCGCGGATTCGGATTTGATCGCGGCGACTCCCGATCAGCGGCCGGCGCTGGCGAAAGCCGCTGCGCAATTCAGCGAAGAAGACCTGACGCGTTTTTTCAACATTTTATTGCAGACGGACGAGGACCTACGGCGCAAACCTGATCCTCGCGTCCATCTGGAAATGGGTTTGCTGCGGCTCATTCACGCCGGGCGTTTAGCGCCTCTCGAAGAATTGCTCGCCGATCTGGGTGACGCCAGCGGAAATGGTGGCACCACAAAAAGTTCCACTGCGCGCGCTAGCGCGCTGGCGGAGGCAACGCCTGTATGGTCAAACCAGAATGCGATTGCGAATGCCGCCACCGCTGGAGTGGGAGCATCACGAACAGCTCCCTCGAATAATTCCACTACAAATCCCGCCGCGACGCCGGTTACTTGCAGTTCGCCCGCCTGGAGCAAACGACCTGAAACTTTTGTGAATCGCAGCGAAGTCGCGACCAGCCTTGCGCATCCGATCATTGCGGACGAGAGAGCGGCGGAGCGCGAAGCTGCATCTGAAATTTCCAACGCGAAATCGCAATCGCCCGCGAACATTGCCGAATCGCAGCCGGAGACTATGGCGAATCATGTAGCTGCAAGCGGCATGAGTGAAGAGCAAGTGGCGGAAATTCGCGCTGCGATTCAGGCGCAGCAGAAATTTCTTGGCGAATTGCTGGAACATGCGCATCGCTGGGAACTGGAAGGCGCGGAGTTGCGAATATTTTTTGCGACGGAGAAACGCGCGTTCGCGGAAATGGTGGAGGGCCGAGACTCGCTGGAGAAAATCCGTGCCGAATCGGGCAAGGTGCTGAATCGCTCCGTGCGCGTATGTGCTAAGATGGAATCAGTTGCAGCGGCGACCGCGAATGCGTCGCAAGCGGCGTCTGGCGGCAAAGAATTGCGGGAGAAATTTGAACGCGATCCGATGGTGCGCTCCATGTTGCAACGATTCGGCGGAAGAATTTCTGAAGTGAAGCGGCGCGAAGAGGTCTCGTGATGGAAGTCAATGCGCTTCAACAAATGTTGTCCCGGTTGCGGCAGGTGCAGGAAGACCTGCAGCGTCAGGTAAACACGGTGGCGATTGAGGCTTCGGCGGGCGGCGGTATGGTGACCGTAAAGATGAATGGCCAGAAGCAGGTTCTGGAAGTGCGCATTGAACCGGAAGTATTTGCGTCGAAGGATCAGGAAATGTTGCAGGATTTGATCCGCGCCGTGGTAAATGAAGCGTCACGCCGCGTGGATGATGAACTCGCCACTCAGATGAAGTCCCTCACCGGAAGCATCCCCGGAATCCCCGGCATGAAAATCCCCGGATTGTTTTAGCGCTGCGGTTTTTGAAAATCTCACACGAGTTGGTCAGATTATTTTTCTTTTGTGAGTATTGGCATGCTTGACGTTGGCGCATTGCTACCTTCTGGCGGATCTTCCTCGTGAAGGAAGGTCGGTCTGGAATCTGCGATTTTTTCCGTCTGAAAAGCGGCGTCAGACCCCCATGCGCTCCAAAACGTCCGCCGCAGACGGCGCCCACTACAAGAGCCAAATCAAGATGGCCACCCGAAGGTGGCCGCTACAAACTCAGTCGGCGGTGTTGCGCTCGAAGTCTGGTGGATTGATGTGGACGTTTTCCAGGATGCGTTCTAGTTTGTGCAGCTGATTTTCTGCGTTGATATTTCTTAGGTTAGTGGGGTTGCTGGTGTCGGTTACCGATGGGCTGGAGCCGGCGGTGGCAACGCCGTAGCCTATTTCGTAGCAGGTTTCGTTAGTAAAGGCGTGCAGGTAGATGCCGTTGTATTCGTGCATGCTGGCGGCCGAGTATTCAGCGAAGCCGCGGAAGTTGATGCCGTCTACCGCGCGGGTGACGGGAGTGCCGCGCGACTCGACGGGAATATTGAAATCGGCGCAAACAGCTTCCGTCGAACCGTAGTGCGCGCTGACGGTAAAAAACTCGTTTACGAAATTCGTGCCGAGATGCAGCCCTTGTGGCGGCTCGACGGTAGCGAGGCGAATGCCGCCGGGTTCGGCGAAATGCATCGGAATAGCCCCGAGATAGCCGAGGCCGCGGTCCATGCCGGGCAGCTCTCCTGCCCTTAGTACGTAGCCTTTCGGGGCATCGAACGTTACTCCATATTCTTCGTTAGAAAATTGCAGCGAGGTTGCGGCGCGCTGCGCCATTTTCTCCAATGTTAATTTGCGGCCGGAAATGGCGGTCAGCGCTTTTTCCCCGTCCGGAGGACGATTCAGTTGCTGAGAACTGGCCAGTTTTCTGCCGCCAGCAGAGTTGTGAGATGGCGCAGTGGAACAGCCCATGACCCATGCGACAGCGTATAAGAGTGCGGCGCAGGTGATGGCAACGTAAGCCGAGTCCAGACTGACCGTTTTTACGCTTGCCGGGTCAGGTTGTTTGGTCATGACGTGATCCTCCAAATTACGCGAATTCAGAAATGCATTCGGCGAACCGAAAAATTCGTGTTGAAAGATAAGGACTTGGCGATTCGCTGGCGCAGGTGTTGTGTTAGGCCAGACACAAAATAGGTGCGAGGGCCGTACGCCTACAGATTGCAATACCGACGCGGGCAAAGCGGCTGGCTTTTGACGTGGTTTGCGCGGGTGAGCGCGGTTGTGCTACACAGTGGGCATGCCTGATTTCGCCGCTCCTGTCGAACGACTCATCGACGAACTAAAGCATCTGCCTGGTATCGGCCAGAAAACCGCGCAAAGACTGGCTTTCTACATCCTGCGCGTCCCTACGGAGGACGCGCTGGGACTGGCGGAGGCCATCCGCGATGCCAAGGAGAAGATTCGCGAGTGTTCGGTATGCGGAAACATTACGGATGCGGACCCCTGTCTCTATTGCACCGGAGCGAACCGCAGCAAACGGACCATTTGCGTGGTAGAAGAGCCACACAACATCATGGCCATCGAAAAAACGCGGATGTACAGCGGGCTGTATCACGTGCTGGGCGGGTCGCTGGCGCCGCTGCAAGGGCGCGGGCCGGAGCAGTTGAAGATTAAGCAACTGATTGAACGGCTGAAGGGCGGGTCGGTCGAAGAAATTATTGTGGCGACGAATCCTACCGCGGAGGGCGAGGCTACGGCGATGTACCTGTCAAAACTGCTGAAGCCCCTGGGAGTGCGGGTATCGCGCATTGGCGTGGGGATTCCTGTGGGCGCGGATTTGGAGTATGCGGACGAGGTCACGATGATGAAAGCGATGGAAGGGCGGCGGGACTTGTAGCTAATGGTTTTTGCCTTCGTTTTAGGCGTTGTGGCGGGCATGGTGGCGCCATTTTTTGCGGCGATACGGTATCAATGCGCGCAGCGTTTGCTTGCCGTTGGGGCAACCGTACTCGCGTTTTTTGCTCTGGTTGGTCTCACCCACCCTGACCCAAGTCAAGGACTTGCCGCTGTGGACGCAAATCGGCGCGAGTATCTTTTTGTGCTGGCGTGCGAATCGCCGGTGCTAGTGCTGGCTCTTTGGCCGCATCACGCCGCCTCATAAAGGCGTACTAGACCGAGACAGTGGTACTCCTAGTCCAGACTGGCCATTTCAGTTTTTTCGGTATAGAGTCACAATTCTGCAGTGAGTTTCCCGTCACAAGGAGGTGCGCTATGCCCGATCTGGCGCACTACATGGCGCAGTACGATCACGAGCACTCTTCGGTGTGGAACAAAATTCTGCACGGGATTGGCATACCGCTGATTTTTGCGGGAATCGTGTTGCTCCTCTTCACGAAGTGGATCTGGGGCGGCTCGTTTTTTGTCGCCGGCTGGATGCTGCTGCTTCTGGGTCACAAAGTAGAAGGAAATCATCCCGCCTTTTTCCAAGGGCCAGTTTATTTACTGGTTGGCCCGATTTGGGTGGCAAAAGAGATATGGGATTTCCTTACCGGCAAGCGCCGGCAGGCGGACGCCGAAGCGCCCAAAACGGAGCACCGCTAAGCAGCGCAAAACAGACTAGATAAGCAAGGGATCAGACGTCGGACATGGAACAGTTTGGCGAGGATCGTGCCAACGATCCTATAGACATGGTGCAAGAAAACGCTATGAATGCCGGTGAAGAACTGCGCAAGCGGCGTAGTTCGCGAATTGTTCAGGCCGTGCCGCTGGTAGTGACCGGCGTGGACGCATTGGGCCGCCCGTTTGTGGAGCGCACGTCAAGCCTAATTATTAATTGCCACGGCTGCCGCTACCAATCGAAGCATTACGTCCTAAAAAACATGTGGGTGACGCTCGAGATTCCGCACGCGGAGGCGGGGCAACCGCCGCGGCAAGTACGTGGACGAGTGGCGTGGATTCAGCGGCCGCGGACAGTCCGACAACTGTTTCAAGTGGCGCTGGAGCTGGAGCTTCCAGGGAACGTGTGGGGCATCGGATTCCCGCCGGAGGATTGGGGCAATTTTGTTTTGACGGTAGGCGCAAAGAGCCACCTGGCAAAAGGCGAGGACATTGTTTTGTCGTTGCCGGAAAAATCGGCTGAGAAATTAAGGGACGCGAAGCCTTCGGCTGAACCGGAGCTTCCGCCTCCCGCAATCGGTACCGATACGCTGCATGTTCTGCCGCCGCCAACCAGTACGACGGACGCTTCGTTGCAATTGGCGCGGCAGGTAGCTCGTTTGATCGCCGACGCGAAACAGCAAATCAGCGCGGCGGCTCGCGAAGCAGCCGCACAAGCGGTGGCAACCGAACACCAGACGGCTACGGAAAAATGGCAGCAGAAATTCAGCGCGGCGCAGTCCGATATTTCAACGGAATCGGGACGTGCCGTCGAACGGATTCATCAGGAAAGCGATGAACGTAGTCGGGCGGTGTACAGCGCGGCAGCGAAAGCGCTGCAGGACGAGTTGCCGAAGTGGCTGGCGCCCCACCTGGAGCAGTTAACACGCGAAGTGACAGCGACGATATCGAAAGCCGGCGCGGAGCAACATACGCTGCACGAGCATCACGCGGCAGGAATTACCGAGCGCGTGCAACAGCTGTGCCGGGAAGCCGAAGAAGTGGCGCGGCGCATCGTCGCGCAATCGCAGGAGCTGGAACGGCGGATTGCCGAGCAGGCGTCTGTTACATCGGCAGTGATGGACAGCCGCGTCAGAAAGCAGGAAGAGGCGTTCAGCGCACAGCAAGACAAGCTGGATGCAACGGCCGGCGCGGCGCAACAACAACTGACAGATGCGGCCGCAAATGCGCAAGGCGAGATGCAGGCCCATCTGGCAGCGCAAGTAGATCTGGCACGAACGCAGCTTCAAGAGTTTGTGGAATTGGCGGTGGCAAAGCTGAAAGAAGGCGCGGCGGAATCGGCGACTCAGAGCGCTGCTGATCTGCGCGCGCAAACACAAGAACACCTCGACAACGAATTGCAGCAGCGGATGGCGGCGTTGCGCGAGGCGGCAAAGAGCATCGCAGCGGAAACCGCGGAACGGGTTAACCGAGTTCACGGCGATGCGCAAGGCAAATTGCAGGAGAACTCGGCGATGCTGGAACATTCCATCGCGCGAGCCGGCGCCACGGTTTCGCAACTGGATCAATATTCGGAGCGGCTGGGCGCGACGCAACAATACGCGCTGGAGGGTTTTCAAGCGCAACTCGACGACGTGCTTTCACTGCATCGCAATGAGTTGCACCGGCGAAGCGAAACGCTGTTCGACGATTTGAACAGTCGGATTCGCCAATCGTTCAACGATGCCAGCCAGGATGCGGTAAGAAAATTCGACGAACAGATTCGCAGTCTGGCGGAACCGCATATCGAGAAGACCAACGAAGCGATCAGCCGCATGGCAGGGGGAAGATCACTGCTGGACGCTTCGTTGACGCTGCAACAGGAGCGGATCCGAAGCGCGGCGGATGAAGCTTTTGCGGAATCGCTGGCGCGATTCCGGGAAAATCTTGGCGGCGTGGAAGAATTGCTGCAGGAAGCTTCGCAAGGCGTAATCAGCCGCAACCTTGCGGAGCTCGAGAGTAAAGCCGGCGACGTGCGTCACGAGGCGCGCGAGGATATCTACCAGACCGCGGAATGGTACGAAAAGAAAGTGCAGACGCAACTAAACGGCCTGACGGACAAAATCGTGGAACAGGGCGGCCATCAACTGCGCGAACGCGCTGGAGAACTTTCCGCGGAGTTTGCTGCCGAGCTTGACCATTCCAGCCGTAATTTTGTCGGCCACACGCAGAACGAGATGAAGGAAGTGGTGCGCGAATCATTTGATCGCGCGCGCGAATTGTTCGCGGAAGCTGCGGACACTACGACTGCGGCGTTCATGGACGAGGTTCAGCGCCACGCGCGGCAGGAGTTGCATGGCTTTGAGGAAGCGGTGAGTCAAACCGCCGCGGAATCGAACCGGCAATTCGCGTCTTCGCGGGAAACAATTGCGCAGCGTTTGACCGATGAGCAGGAAAGCTTCTTGAAGCGCTTCCAAGCGGGCATGGCCACCGCGCTGGAGAATGGCGTCCGCGAGGCGCAGGAAAAAATCAGCGACGGGTTTTTGCCACTGTGGGAATCGTGGAAGGCCATGACCGAGAAGCAACAGGAAGAATTGCGCGCGTCCATGGCCGATCTGAGCAGCACGGCGACAGGTGAGTTCAAGACCCGCCTGGACAATGTTTCGAATACCTGGCTGTTGACGACCGTGGCCAAGCTGGACCAGCAGTCGCGCGACGTGGTTTCCGGGCTGTCCGCGAACGCCGAGGAAAAACTGCGTAGTGCATGCGCCGAGGTTTTTTCCAATGTCGGAGAGTCGTTGCGCAAGCGGCTGCAGGAAATTACCGCGGAATTCAGCAAAGCTGCGGCGCACGAAAACCGCTAGAGGCAATTCCAGCTACGTAGAATCTGACATTAAGGGGCCGCGCAAAAATAACTTTACATTTTTGATGGAGCCAACGTGTAGTTCCAGCTTGGCAAAGTCTTGTGACCGGTGAGTCTGAGCTTCCCCATCTCGGTGTGGGAGATCTTTTCACCC